>Ga0153963_1000017_pt1:2500-10000 | contig 30425 bp, 17 predicted proteins | sample TSFL047MetaG_FD_104692 | JGI IMG/M metagenome (GOLD analysis project Ga0153963, IMG submission 104692) | Attine ant fungus gardens microbial communities from Florida, USA - TSFL047 MetaG | ecosystem: Host-associated > Fungi > Mycelium > Unclassified | place: USA: Florida...
TTATTGTATCAAGCTTTTTCATAACATTTTCAATTAGAAATGAATTTTCCAGCATTTGACTCCGTACCACTGAAGGATTTAGCCGCACATTTGAAAAATAGCCCAAAAAGTCAAATGAATGCTCGGATAATTGGTTTATGTGGATCTTTCCTGGTTGAGACCAAACATAAAAATGACATTGCCATAAATGGATAAGATAGTATTTCCATTTAGTCATCAAAAAGGGCGTATTCTTTGAAGCCAGAATGGATTTTCCTTGATATCTACCATAATGAATGAAAGAGTCCTTGAAGAACCATAGGGTGGACAGAAAATCCTTATCAAAGACTTCTACAAAATATTTTATTTTTGCATAAAAATTGATTCGTTCAAAAAGGACTCCAGAAGATGTTAATCGTAAATAAGAAGATTTGTTACGGAGAAAAAGAAAGATAGATTCGTATTCACATACATAAAAATTATATAGGAACAGGAATAATCTTGGATTACTTTTTGAAAAAGTGGAAATCCATTTTTTTGGAGTAATAAGACTATTCCAATTCCAATACTCATAAAGAAAGAGCCTTAATAAATGAAAACAAGAGGCATCTTTCACCCAGTATCGAAGGGTTTGAACCAAGATTTCCAGATGGATAGGGTAGGGTATTTGTACATCGGACACATAAGTTAAATATGCAAATTTTTCCTCAAAAAAAGGAAATATTGAATGAATTGATCGTAAATTATAAGATTTTACGATTTCTGCCCCCTCTAAAGAAGAGATTAATTGTAGGGAAAATGGAATTTCCACACTGACCGCAAACCCCTCTGATATTAGTTGAGAATACAAATTCTTTTTGCACCCCCAAAATGGATTTTTGTTAGAATCATTAGCAGAAATAATCAAATGATTTTGTTGATACATTCGGGTAATTAAACGTTTTATAATTAGTAAACTAGATTTATTGTCATAACCTAGATTTTCCACCAAAATGGAGTTATTAAAACCATGATCATAAGCAAGTGCATAAATATACTCCCGAAAAATAAGTGGGTATAGGAAGTCATATTGACGAGATCTAGCTAGTTCTAAATATACTTGAAATTCCTCCATTTTTAAAATTCGATTTGGGCCAAGGATCGAGGATTTATTGGGTTATCAAATGATACATAGTGCGATACAGTCAAAACAAGGTATTCTAATAATAGATACCTAGAAAATAAGTAAGACTCATCAACGGACTCTCTCTACTCGCTTTTTCCATCTAATTGTTTTATCTGCGTTCTAGCATAACAAAATAGTTAGAAATCCTTTATTTTTTCAACCCAATCGCTCTTTTGATTTTGGAAAAAAAATATCTTTATCAATATACTCTTTTTTCTACACATTTATCGCCACCCCATAATATAATGGAGAATAGCTAATAGTTAGGACTCATAACAAAAATAAAAAATCCATCCATGGGAAAAGCTTTTCCCGCATCAAGTACTAATATATTTTTAACATATAATTAGATGGGGTAATCATTCAAATTCAAAACGAAAGCTCGTTGCTTTTTGTTTCCCTATAATTGGAGCCGCCAAACTCTATCCATTTATTAATTCAACCCAACTGTGAATTTTTTTGTTCCGCACCAAGAATCCAAACAAAGATTTGGGCCCGATCCAATAACAATGAAATATTCTTAGACTTCTTCATTGATACGACATGCTGCTTTTTCCATTCATTCCTTTCTGGATCAGTCGTGGTCTTACAAACTCTACCGATGGTATGGACGAATCCATTGCTTCATAGAAATGTGTAAAAAATGGAGTCGCACTTAAAAGCCGAGTACTCTACCATTGAGTTAGCAACCCTAATCAAATCAAATAAACTAATAAAAATAAACTAATAAAATAAGACGGGTAGATACAATCGCAATCAAAATAAATAAAAAGATTGAATTGGTTCCAAATGCAAAGAAAAAAAATGTCGAAGTCGAATTGATTCTGATCGATTCTGAACATAAAAATGAACAGATCAGATGAAAATACAAGAAATTTTCTCAGATAAAAAAAAAAAAAGAAAATCACAATTTTATGTTATACATTATTTCATTTTCTTTCTCTTAATATTAAATTCATTAATTATTATATTATCTTTATTTATTACTTATATATTATATATTTCATTTCTATATATTTTTTATATTTAATTAATTAATATTTTTATATATTCGAATATATTCTTATTCGAAATTTCTTATTCCATTTTTTTCTTTTTGTTATTTCTATTTATTTAACCTATTCTACTATTTAGAATATTTGAATATATTCTAATCTAATTCTAATATTCCATTTTAAATTTTAAAAATAAAAAAACTTCTTTTCTTGTTTATATCAAAAAAAATCCAACGAACCGATCCATTTATTCACGATCGGATTATATTTGTTTGATACACTGTTGTCAATATTAATGTTGAAAAAAAGAATACAATGGAGAAAATAAACGAATTAGAAACTTAAATATTAAAAAACAATTTAAGAAACACCAACTAAAATCCAATTGAATTCAATAATAACAAAAATAACAAAGTTTGGAAATAATAAATACTAAAAAAAAGAATAAAAAACCAAGCAATTATGTTGTATTAACACTATATAAATAATCGACATAGATACAAAAAAAAAGGCGTCTGCGAAAATTAAGGAAAAAGTGGAGATCGGGTTTATTCAATCAATAAATATAATAATTCACAGATATAATAATATAATCATTCAATGAATATAATATAAATAGAGTAAGAAGTAAGAAAACTTAACCTGACCCCCTTTTCTTTTTCAATTTCTTCAGAGAATTCTAACAAAAACCACCAATGTATTTATAGACCCAATTACTTCATTTATTATTTCATTTGTCCATTTTTTTTATTTTAGATTATTTATATCAATAAAAATGGATTTTTTGTAAAAACAGCCATTCTATGGCAGCAATAAAAAATTAGGAAAATTGGGTATGAATAGAACAAGAGGGCAGGGGGAGGGGGGATAAGAGAGAAAAGGGTTCTAGAAATCTATATACAAGTCATCCACACCCTCTTTTTTTATTTATTTCATTAATTGAATTTCATTTGTTGATTAGGATAAAGTTCCATAAAAACACCCGCCCTTTTTGAAATATCCTGAACAGTTCCTGTAGGTTGAGCGCCTTTTTCAAGAAAATATAGAATAACAGGAATATTTAAATAGGTTTGATTCTTTATCGGATCATAAAAACCCACTCTCCGAAGATCTCTTCCCTCTCTTCGGGATCGAACATCAATTGCAACGATTCGATAAATAGCTCATTGGGATAGATAAACAATACACCCCCCTTAGAAACGTATAAGAAGTTTTCTCCTCGTACGGCTCGAGAAAATTCGAAATTATGTCTATGTATAAAATGATGATGTCAAATAGATCCATAAAATCACCAAATCAATTAGACTATGATTTAAATACTTTTTTCGTATTCTTTCCCGAAAAAAAATCACTTGTATTCGCAACCTCATAACTCAAATTGGATAACTCTCAAATAACTCAAAGGAAAACAAAACCTTTAGTTAGGTATTTGATTTCATTTATTGAGCGGTCTCTGCCCTCCTTTTCTTGTCTGTCTCCTTTAGAATAGAATCTATTTTTCGTCTTCAGTCTAATATAGTTGTTGAGACAATTGAAAATGGTATTTACTTGTTCCACGATCCGTTAGCTTTTCCTTGAATCATTGGGTTTAGACATTACTTCGAGGATCTTTAATCGTTTCAAAAACGGCAGCAACATACCGATTTTTTTTATTCCTTTCCATCAAAGATTCATACAAATAGATGGTTGATTCCCGCGGATCCACTTTTTATCGAAATAGTTTTACCAATTCCAACAAATTTTACTTTTTTTTTAACTTGCTCGAATTGGTTCCTTTCGATTTCTATATCGAAAATATGCTTACGAAGTTGTTCTAACTTACTTATTAATTTTTACTAACCCTCGAAACTTGCTCCTGAAAAATGAATCAACTCGAGCTCCATCATGTACTATTTCCATCATCAACCCCTCCTCCCTCCTCAAAAAAATGAATTCGAGTGGAATAGAACAAACGATGTCGAGTCAAGAGCACTCTCATTTCTATATAATAGAAAAATGGCGGATGTAAGAATCCACAGCTAATCTAATCATGTCTTTCAAGTCGCACGTTGCTTTTTACCACAGCGTTTCAAACGAAGTTTTACCATAACATTCCTCTAGTTTGGAGCCGGTATGTAATTGATTTAATTATGAAATCATGAATAGTCATTGATTCAATCGATACATAATAATCCATATTTTTTTCCTTCTATATGAATGGAAAATTTTTAAAGTAAAGAAGTATCAACAAAAATTCAAATTAACTCGATATTGTAGGAATAGAATTGGATTCTATTTTATTTGTATTTAGAAAAATAATAAAAAATAGAAAAAAAAATAGAATTCTATTTGTTTTCTATTTTTTATTATTTTGATTTTATTATTATTTTTTGATTTTTATTATAATTATTAGAATTTATATTATTATTATATATATATTTTATTATATATATTTTTGATTTCTATTCTTCTTTTTTTTATATTTATTATTAGATTTCTATTTAGATCTAAATATTAGAATATATTCATTTTCGATTTAAATGAATATATTTTTATTAATAATATAATAAATTTTTGAATATACAACAATAACACGAATAAAAAAAAGTTCTTTTTGAATCTTCATCTTCAAAGTGGCTCGATTTCGAGACGAATCATAAAAAAAAAAAAGAAGAATCCCATTCTACCTAAAATTATATACTCTTAAATAGAAGATTTCTCAAAAAAGGGCAATCTTTATTCTGATATACAATTTTTATTCAGATATGATATATATCATGAATGGATATGCTCTGGGACGGAAGGATTCGAACCTCCGAATAGCGGGACCAAAACCCGTTGCCTTACCGCTTGGCCACGCCCCATTTCTATTTCTATTCGACACTACTAAACACTATTATTGGTATTGGTTGTTCGTCAATTCCAGCCCAAATATCTAAATATTTATAGAATCAAACTTGTTGCTAGAATTTTGATATGTGTAGATATAAACTGAAATTATTGATCATTACATAGAATTCAATTAAGATATTGCATGAAAGTATTATTTCTTTTTTATTTCAGAATGGAAACATTTTGAATTAGATAAGTTGAAATCAAAGAAGGATTTTTGGGGTCTACTTTTTTTATTTGATTTTTTATTTTTGATTTGAAATTTTTTAATATTCTATTGTTTACAGATATTTATAAATAGTATAAATCATAAATGAAAGAAAATAAAAAAAAAAACGAAAAAAATGAATAATTCATTTATTATCAAATTCAGAATATATTAATAAATAATAAAAATATTAACTTAATTTGAATTAATTTAACTCACAAAAAGAAAAAATACAATTATCTTAAAGAACAAAACGTTTGTTATGCTTAATATCTTTAGTTTGGTCTGTATTTGTATTAACTCGGCCCTTTATTCAAGTAGTTTTTTCTTCGCGAAATTACCTGAAGCCTACGCTTTTTTGAATCCAATTGTAGATATTATGCCAGTAATACCTCTACTCTTTTTTCTCTTAGCTTTTGTTTGGCAAGCTGCTGTAAGTTTTCGATGAGATCTTTAATTTGAATACTGTCCTAGAAAAATTCATAAAAAAAACTTCGAACATTTTAACAATTTATAAGATCAAATAAGTCTTACAGTGTGAATCCTCGATTCAAATATTGAAATTTTTTTCTAGACAAGAAAAATCTCGACATCTCATTCTTACATTTTTTCCATTGAAAAATCCTATTATGAGTCCCCCACCAATATCTAATTATGGATATGAAAGAAAATTTTTGGTAATAAAAGAATCGAATCTTATTACAAATAAATTTCTGAAAAGTTTTTTCTATTTCTCGAAATCACTTCATTTCTTAGTATCAAAAGAAACATAATGTGTAGTAGGAGAATCTATTCTCTTTCTTTTTTTTAATGATCTTGGAGATTTTGTAATGCTTACTCTAAAACTATTTGTTTACACAGTAGTGATATTCTTTGTTTCTCTTTTCATCTTCGGATTCCTATCTAACGATCCAGGACGTAATCCGGGACGTGAAGAATAAAAAATCAGATTTTTTTTGTTTTCTGTGTTTTCCTTGCTTGTGCTTGATTTTGAAATGTTCTTATTATTAAATAAGAAATAATAAAAGTGAATTGTTAATAGAAATCAAAAATCAAACAAACAAGGAGTCTCCGCTCTATTCTATAAATTCAAAAGGTAAATAAAATACCAAATAATCGACGGAAACGGAAAGAGAGGGATTCGAACCCTCGGTACGAAAAATTCGTACAACGGATTAGCAATCCGACGCTTTAGTCCACTCAGCCATCTCTCCCCAATTGAAAAAGGCCCTTCTTTCTATTTTATATCTTATATTCTAAATTTATATATATTTTATATTTTATTATATTTATTTGGATTTCTATATTTATATATAATATTTCTATATTTATATATAATTAAATATTAAATATAATTAATAAATTAATTAAAATATATTAATTTTAATTAAATTAATTAAAATTAATATATTTAGAATCTATTAATATTATATATTCAATTCTAAATTAATATATATTAATAAATTAATATATATTAAATTATATAATTATATATATTAATAGATTAATAGATAGATTTAGATAATAAGAAATAATTAGATAATAAGAATTAGTATTTAGAATATTCTAATAATCTAATAAATTTAGAATCTAATAAATTTAGAATCTAATAAATTTAGAATCTAATAAATTTAAAATACTTGTTTTTCAGCTCGGCCAGGTCAGTACCTAGCCGGGCCTTTTTTGTTCCCATGAATCCCGGAAAAAATGATTTATTTAACCTAAAAAAATACTTGTTATTGAAACAAGATCGAACATAAAAATGTCATTTCTTATTACTCTTTCTTTTTTTCCGATAAAGTAAAGTATCTAAAAGAAAAAACAGAATGGAACTGGGGATTCTTGAAATGAAATGAGTCCTACTTTTTTAATTTCATTAGATCCCCTTACGAAACACGTCAATACTAGAATTTTCATGATTCTTTTATGATCTTATTTCTGATTCCCTTGTTGGACAAAAGGTCCATTTATATACAATAATCGCATTGGAGCGGGTATAGTTTAGTGGTAAAAGTGCGATTCGTTCTATGGATCCCTTACTAGTTAAGGGATCCCTCGTTTGATTCATATTCTGGTCAAAAACTTTATTTCTTATCTTAAAATTAAAAAAGGGTTTAATCCTTTACCTCTCAACGAACGATTCGAGGAATAATATACATTATCGTAATTTGTATTCAAAAAGAATCAATTCGAAATTGACAAATTGAATTATGAAATTACAAAACATAAGTTTTTTGAATTGGATCACTACTCCCAATTTTTTAAGTATGAGTAAAGGATCC
>Ga0153963_1000017_pt1:15000-20000 | contig 30425 bp, 17 predicted proteins | sample TSFL047MetaG_FD_104692 | JGI IMG/M metagenome (GOLD analysis project Ga0153963, IMG submission 104692) | Attine ant fungus gardens microbial communities from Florida, USA - TSFL047 MetaG | ecosystem: Host-associated > Fungi > Mycelium > Unclassified | place: USA: Florida...
CCCAAAATAAAGAAAAGAAATAGTTAATGATACAATCAACCAACAAATTATGACTTAATTATTCCATCACTAAGATTTATCCAGTCTAAGTAATTAAGAATTCCGAATTGAAAAAAGAATATTTATTGAACTAGAATAATATTTATCGAACTATCAGAAATACTTCGATATTTCTTTTTTAGTTTCTATTCACGTAGTTTTTGTAAATCCCTACAACTTTTGTTCTTATCTTACTTTACATCTCCAAACCATTCTTTGAATTCTTCGTTCTTTTTCTTGATTTAATCTCTTTAGTCATGCAAGATTCAATTCACAATTTTAGATGAAACGGGAGGATTTCCATTTTTGAATCCCTATCTAAATTTACAGTAAATTTAGATATATGTTTAGTTCATATATAACTAGTTAATATCTAATATCACATATACATGTGTTTTTTACATACCGTAAACCAATTATTCTTGTCTTAGATTCAATCGGATTCGAGAATCTTTTTTTGAAACATCCACAAAACAAAGAGTTGTCTTATAACGATTAGATTCTATACACCTAGTTCAACCCCCCTCCTACCCTATTTTTTTGAATCTCGTTTTTTTTAAAGTCTTCTCTTCCTTTTATTTATCATGATCCTATATGGATAAAATCAATCTAAATCAATTCGTTAGACTGAATTATTGCATAGAAATTTCAGCATTTGAGTGATCTAAGTTCATGTAATTTTATTATTTATTCCAATTTGGTCAATCGTTGAATTTAATGAATGAAAGGGGGAATCCGTTCTATATAACATAAGATCTTTTTTTTTAATCACACGACGTAAACGGAGATATCATACGAATTCTTATTCAAATTATAGCTTATAATATCCTAATAGAAATATATATAATCTAATATTTCATGTTGTAATTGAATGAACAAAACAATCCAAATCCAAAACAAAAAGAATATTCATTGGAGGGAAGTATAAATTGGTCAAAGAAAGAGTATTTTTAGGAAAAATAGGAAAAAGATCTTTTAGATGGACCTCTTTCCTATTTTTTTAGAATTCCCTGGTAATCTTTTTGACTTTTACACAAAATCGTATACTTATTTTATTTAGACCTTATTTGCATCTTTCTTAGTTTGGATAACCTTTTTTTTTAATTTCTTTCTATATTTTGAAGTATAAGTAGATTATTTTGAACCGCACATACATTGCGTCGGGCTAAGCTAAAAACAAAGACTATTTCGAAAACTAGTCAATGATGGCCTTCCATGGATTCACCTATATAAGCCGCAGCTAAAGTTGCAAAAATAAGAGCTTGAATACCGCTTGTAAATAATCCAAGGAACATGACAGGTATAGGAACCACTAAAGGTACTAAAGAAACAAGAACAACAACTACTAATTCATCAGCTAATATATTTCCGAAAAGTCGAAAACTAAGTGATAAGGGTTTTGTGAAATCTTCTAAGATGTTAATCGGTAAAAGGATTGGGGTTGGTTGGATGTATTTACCAAAATAACCTAATCCTTTTTTTGAAAGACCCGCATAGAAATATGCTACCGACGTAAGTAAAGCTAATGCAACAGTAGTATTTATATCATTTGTGGGTGCAGCTAACTCCCCGTGAGGTAACTGTATGATTTTCCAAGGCAAAAGAGCCCCTGACCAATTAGAAACAAAAATAAATAAAAACATAGTTCCAATAAAGGGAACCCACGGACCATATTCTTCTCCAATTTGAGTTTTGCTCACGTCTCGAATGAATTCAAGGACATATTCAAAGAAATTTTGACCATCAGTAGGAACGGTTTGTGGATTTCGAACAACTATAATGGCTGAAACTAATAAAATAGCAATTACAACCCAAGAAGTTATAAGTACTTGGGCATGGACTTGGAAACCCCCTATTTGCCAATAGAAATGTTGGCCTACTTCCACAGCCGATATATCGTATAATTTTTGTAATGTGTTGATGGAACATAATAGAACATTCATATTGCCCTCTGAAAGAACTACAACTTTAAAAGGAATTATTTTGATTCAACCATCTCTTTTTCGACTTGTTTGTCTACTTAAATTTTCTATTTTGAATACCGACTAATCCCATAATATCTCCGGTTATTCTTTTTTGCGCGATTCAGTAATAGTATAGTAAACGACTCGATAAATCTATGGAGTTCTCCAAACCAAATAATTTATTTATCTTATTATTAATTATTAATCAATAATTTCGTATATAGCTAGAACGACCCTCACAAATTGCAAATACTAATTTGTTAAGAATTAATCGGATTGAAGCTATAGCATCATCATTAGCTGGAATCGAAATATCTGCGAGCTCCGGGTCACAATTTGTATCGATTAAACAAATCGTTGGAATTCCTAAAGTGATACATTCTCGAAGAGCCGTATATTCTTCTTGCTGATCAACGATTATTACAATATCGGGTAAACCCGTCATATATTTAATGCCGCCCAGATATGTTTCCAAGTGAGATAATTGTCTCTTCAACATAGCGGCATCTCTTTTCGGAAGACAGTTGAGTCTGCCCGTCTTTTGTTCCGTTCTCAAGTCCCTGAACTTATGAAGTCTCGTTTCTATAGTATACCAATTCGTTAACATACCACCGAGCCATTTTTTATTAACATAATGACACCGAGCTCTTATTGCAGCCCGCGCTACTGAATCAGCTGCTTTATTTTTGGTACCAACAATTAAGAATTGTTTTCCCCTACTTGCTGCATCAAAAACTAAATCACAAGCTTCTGATAAAAAACGAGCAGTTCTAGTAAGATTTGTAATATGAATACCTTTACGCTTTGCAGATATATAAGGTGCCATTCTAGGATTCCATTTACTAGTACCATGGCCAAAATGAACTCCTGCTTCCATCATCTCTTCCAAAGTTATGTTCCAATATTTTTTTGTCATTTATCCCCACACTTTCTCTCTCTCTTTTTTTTTTCAAATTTTTTTTATTTGAAAAAAAAAAAAGAGAGATCAGGTATCCTAAATAAATAATTGTTCCGATGGAACCTTCTCTTCTATCGAAGATTGGCCGTTGATACGCGATCAGGCCATTAATTTTTTTCTATTCATTATTATCTTTATTACTATTACCAAATCAAATGACCGCGTTGAAAGGGATGAATCCGCTCTTAGGAATGATTAAATCCTCGAAATGATTGTTCTGATGTATCACATAAATTCTTTGAAATGAAAAAATCAAATAATTCTCTGTGGTGAAACAAAATATCTCTCATTTCTCCCTCGAAAATTTTTTTTTTTTTTTCCAAGGCAGTTTTCCTTGGCCTTGAACGATGCCTTAATCTTTTGAATCCGGTACCAACGGGTATCGTACCCCCTAAAACAACGTTCTCTTTCAGACCTTTCAACCAATCGATACGACCCCGGAGAGCGGCTTTTGCTAAAACTCTAGCAGTTTCTTGAAAACTCGCTTCGGATATAAAACTTTGAGTATTCAGAGATGTTTTCGTTATGCCCAATAATAGGGCTCGGTAACAGATCGCTTCATCCAAAGCACGTCCCGTTCGTTCAGCTCGCAACAATCCAATTAGTTCACCCGGTGAAAAAACATTAGACATTCCATCTTCTGAAACCAAGACTTTTGATGTTATTTGACGCACAATAATTTCTATATGTCTATTATGGATCTGCACCCCCTGAGATCGATAAACCTTTTGGATCTTATTAACCAAAGAAATACGACTTTGCACTATAGTTAGCTCAGCACCAATCAAGAATCCCCAGGGAATGCCAAGAATTTTTCTTATACGCTCGTTCCAACCCTCAACTCTCTTTTCTAGGTTCATCGATATTGAATCAATCGAACGCACTTCTAATACCTGTTCCACTTTTGGAAGACCCTGTGTTATATCACCAGATCTCGATTTTTCATATATAAATGTAACTAATATATCTCCTTCATAAAGCATTTCTCCATAATGGCCATGAACAGTTGCTCCTGGAGTCGCCAAATAAGGATTAGCCGATCTTATTACTACAGAATCAATTTGAACAATTAGAACTTGACCCGATTTTAGGTGTGGTCCGTTTTTAGCTATACATACATTTTCACAAAGAAATTGCCCAAGGTTAATTATTGTAAACGTTTTTTCACAATAATTATGATGATAATTATGATGGAGAACATGCCAATTAAAATGGAATGGATTCAAAACGATGTTACTACATAGATTGGGCTTATAAATTCTCCCGTTTTCGTCCATTAAATAATATTTAAATACTTGAAAAGTTTGCTTTAAATTGTCAAATTGCAAATATTTCGTTATCGAGATCTTATTATGAGCTATTAAACGGTAAAATGAATAAAACTTTGCAACTTGAAGGGCTATTCCTAAAGGGCCTAACGAATTTCTAATTGGAATCAGAGGATCTCTTTTAATTGATTCTTTTATCACATTGTGATATTTTACACCGTTGAATGGGCCCATTTGAAAACAATTAGCCGATGACAAAATTATCAAAGATTGGCATTCCTTATTTCTATTCAACAGCATACGAATAGTTCCATGATTTTGGCTAAGTGATTGTTGAATCTTTGCCTTGGAATAAATAGAATAAAATGGATTGATATTGGTGCGATCTGACTCATTATCAGCGATCAATATTGAACCGGACAGATCATTCCTTTTTCGGATATACGAAATATAGGATTTCAATAAGTCAATTCTTAGGAAATCTCGAATCAAACCATTTGTACTTACTTCAACAAAAGAGGCGCGGGTCTCTTCGATAGAAGAACTTTTTTTATCTCGATCCCAATTCAAGACTAAACAAGTCCGAACTAATTGAATGCTTGTGTCAGAAATTCCCTGAATTGGTTTTCCATTTCCATAAAGAATATAATTGATAACTTTAAGTTCCAGATTATCCCTTTCCTGCAACAGATCCTGGGGGAAAAGTTTTACTAAATTTATACCGTCTGCTATTTCATATAGAATTACGGGTCGAACCAAAACAAAATACTT
>Ga0153963_1000029_pt1 | contig 20022 bp, 28 predicted proteins | sample TSFL047MetaG_FD_104692 | JGI IMG/M metagenome (GOLD analysis project Ga0153963, IMG submission 104692) | Attine ant fungus gardens microbial communities from Florida, USA - TSFL047 MetaG | ecosystem: Host-associated > Fungi > Mycelium > Unclassified | place: USA: Florida, Withalacochee...
TTGATCTCGAGACAAGGGTGATAACAAATGAAAATATAATAATCCCCAAGATGTTTCACAGTTGTGCACTAAACAAGTAGGCACTGGGGAGATAATCAAATAACAAAGGAGAGCTTGGGAATAAGGGAAATAATGGGGTGCAATCCAGAAGGACCAAAAGAAACAATAATAAAATACTTAAGAATCCACTTTGGATAGATCTCACTGGAATAGGATCTCTAAGACATGCATTTATCTCGCGCCATGATACTACTGCCCTTACCTAGTCTAGTAGTCTGGCTCGCTGTCGATACAACAGAACTACCTAGAACTCCCATGCTGTTGTGTGGGTTCTTCCTCAGCTGACCATACAACTGGAAGCCGACTCCAATGACACGTAGTGAGCTATTAACTTCTAGCGTAAGCGAATGCCCAAGTCTGTTGGGGCTCAAATTCCCGTCGAGGGAGAGGTGTAGGGGGTTTTTTAGAAAGTAAAGTAGCACACTTAGAAAATATGAAACTTAGTCACTCAAAATAGCCATTAAGCTCTAGAGCAACAGAGAGAGATGATGATAGGGGTATGATGCTTGAGTTCCCTTCCGTGCCCTAGAGTATTTTATTATGATTACAAAGCAAAGAGACAACAAAGAAAGTGAGACAAAGAAAACCTCTGAATTCCCAAACATAGCAAGGCTGTAATGATAAGACGGTGCCCTTCCTGAACACTGGCTAACTGCTCCCTGCTCTCTTAGTCCTACTCTGGGAACCTTTTCTTGCACAATGGTCGAATCTCGAGCCTCTTGACAGACTATAGGCAAAGATGATGGTCTTGAGCCGTCTTGCTCTCTTGCGTGTTTCCTTCATCTAGCCTTCCTACTACTTCTCTCCTCACCTTCCCTGTTCTTCTCTTTACCTCTTCTGTGTACTCTCACTTCTCTGTCTTCCAGTTTCCTTTTACCACCATTGCGAGGCGACTTCGCAATGGTTCGACTCTCTTGATCTTGCTATAATTAGCCATCAGTGATGATGGCCCAGATCTGATCGTAACTCTTCTTTAAATAGGACTGTCAGTGGCTGTGGTATGACGTTGCTCGGGTAGCGGTAATTCTACTAAGTTCACTTCTGTCCTTGAGAGCACTTCTAGAAGAGGGAACTGTCGATAATCCGATATGGGACGCCTAGGCAAGCATCTATGAGGTATGTATAGCAGTGGTCATAGCCACTACTCTGCTACTTGAGCGAGAGGCTCGAGTCCACGACTGGGCGTCTAGGGAACATCTTTAGGGGAGCTGAGCTCTTCTCTCAAGCTGGTTATTCTGGTTATTAGGGTACAAATTGTCACTTATTTTGCCTAAACATTTGTACGGCATGACATCTCCCCCCTACTATAAATGACTGCCCTCAGTCGTCTTCTCATTTATCTGGCAACCCAGTTTATCCCATATCAGGATCTGTGTCTTGGATCTCCAGCCCGCAGGCCGTTCTTCTAGCTTGTACCCCAATGAGGCCAAGTCCTTCTCTCTATATGTCTGTCCCCGAGCGTGTTTGCACATGCCTTCAGTTTTGTGAATTTCTTGTAATTACTAGGTCCTGAAATGTTCTTGGTCACTATTCATTAGATCACCCTTGACAGTTTTCTTTTCTCGGAGTCTCTGTATTTCCCATTCTATTGGCGCTCTCGCACGCTATTCAGAATGCAGACTTAACCGTTTCCTCAATAGACTCTTTATTTTTGATACCTGCCTCTTTTGGCCTGACACCTGTCTTCTTCTTTCTTTATCCGATAACTCTGTGATCACGGTTGACATGTTCTTTGTCATCCCGCTACCTCATTCATTCTCTTTTATATTGCCTTTCACAGGCCATATCCTCTACATCCTGCTTATACAGTTAGGCACAATGCTTGTCCGGCTTCACATGAGTATCCTCTTCTGTGGGTCATCCTGCTATATATATCTAGCACATCTCGTTTCTTTTTCCATTCAGTAGTTCCATGTCTACTGCCGCTGAGTACGATCGACTGCTTTCGCAGCGAGATAAACTTCGTCAACATATCAGTGGGTTATTCGAGGACCCTCCCAGCAAACAACATGATGCTCTAGTGTCTTATCTCTCTGGAGAGTTCCAGCATATCTCTTGTTTGTGTCAGGATTCTCTCTTTTCTAAAATCGCGGCAGTCCCTGCCCCCATTCCTATCAATATAGCTGCTACCCTTCTGGGCTCTCCAGCTGCTTCTTCTTCTTCTTCTGTGTCTGCTTCTGTCCCTGCAGACCAATTTATTTCTGATGAGGCTGTGGTGGCAGCTGCCATCTAGGTTGAAGCCTCTCTGAGTTCTCCAGATATATCTTTTTCCCTTCTTTTTGGTCCCCTGTTTTTTGATATCTGACTGTTCTATGGTCTCTACTATAGCTCCTGCTATTCCTACGGCGCTCTCTTATACACTCTCTGCTGCCATCTTTGAGGAACTTCCCCCTCTTCCTGAATGTGTCCCGTTCTCACCATCTTCTTCTGTCATTCCCTCGGTCCTCGAAATCCCTGACGACCCTGAGGTTGACGAGTTAGTCTCTGAGGTTACCGAAGAGACCGTGTTTGTTTCTGGAGGGCCTTTGCCGGCTTCCTCTTCTCGCGTCTCTCATCCCCTTTGCTCTCAACGGGTCAAGACCTCTCATCATATCATTTCTGAGTCTCTCAATGCCAGTCCTGCTCCTCAGGCTACGCCTCCTGACTCTTCTAATAGCTTGGTTGTTTCTGTGCTTGTGTGCTGTCACAATCCAACCATCTCTATTCAACCCGTTGCAGATCTATCTCGTAAACGAGGTCACCGCAAAGGAGAGTTTCCTGCTGTGTCCTCTTCCCCCAAAAAACCTCGTCACAATAAAGCTCATAAGTCTTTTTCTCTTATTTTCTACTATTGATTCTTTTCTGATCATTCCTTTTCTTTTTTAGCTCGCAATCTCCTACAACTTTATGGGTTACACTTGGGCCATCCTTATCTCAATCTAGTCCCTACTTTATTCGCGGTTCCTTCTATGGAGGACTTGGTAAGTCCATTCTTTTTACCTCTTTTTCTATTCTCATTCCATTCTGTCTTCTTTTATCCAGGGCCCAGTTGGCGACCTCAAGTGTCTCTCTTGCATTGCTCACAGCGCCAAGGAGTGTCATCCCTGTCCCTGGCTTCCTATCTGGCCTTTGACTACTACTCGATCTCGTCTCCTTGGCACCATTGATGGTAGCCTCTCCTGCATCAAGTGCAACAAGGTATACGCCTCACATTGTTCTCATACAAAGCTGGCCAATGTCTCTCTCTTCTACGTAGAGTTTCTTTGGGCACCCAGCTTCGCTTCTACTCAGCGTGAACCTTCTCCTTTCTCTGTTCTTTTTATTTTTCTGATTCTGATCTTTCTCTCTTTTTAGACATTATGTCTCGTCTTCGGACTCTCACCTCTATGTGGAGTTCTGCTTCTTATGCTCGAGGGGTCTATCAATCTCTTGTCTCTCAATATCAAGCCCTCGTTTCTGAATTCGCCGAAGAACTACTCACTGCTGAATGTTATTATCAGGGAGATCCTGACTTCTGGGTGGGAAGCGGTCTCATGGCTGATGTTGATGCTCAGACCACCATCTTTGAGGCCGCTCGCCTTGCCTCCTCCAATTTTGAGGGGGTTTCCAGTCCCGAGGCTGCCAAACAGCTCTTTGAGTCTCACCAAACAATCAATAGTCTCTTTGGGTCTTTTCTCTAGGCTGCCGGTTATGATGGCCACCTCTCTGAGGCTCTTGTTCTTTTCCGTTCCCTATCCCCTGAGGTCGTTATCAAGAAGGAGAAGATAAGTAAAAAGAGCAAGGGCAAGGAGAGGGCTCTCTAAATCCTAGTTTTCCGTATTCTTTATGTTAGCCAGTTCTTTCTTATTCTCTGAATTATCTTGTGTCTGTTATGTTCTTTTCACTCAAAACAAAATATATGGGTTTTTTTTTCTGGTCTCTCTATTCTGTTCTCTGAGCTCCATTTGTATTCATTCTTGTTCCTGTATCTTACAGTACTTCTCTGGTAATTCCAAATTATTTGGCATAAAATTGCCGGGCTCCAGTTTTAGTCGCGTCTTTCCATTTTCTCCCTCCCACTTTAAGCTAGTGTGCCCTCACACTTCTTATTATCTAGCAGAGTTATCTCTGTTGCGATATGTATTCTTTCTTTCTGGTGCCTGCACGTAGTGGTCCTCTTCAGCTCCATTATGTGTTCGGCTGTATTTAATCTCTGTCTGCATTTCTTTTTTCTTTTAGTTCTATGAGCTTCCCCTTTTGAGCAGGGCATGGAAGAAGAGGTTTATATAGCCAGTTGTTCCTCCGTTCTCTTCTTGCTTCCCTTTCTATGTCTGAGGTCAAAGGCGAGACTCTCAATGCTCATGTCGAGCTCTCTGATGCTGTTTCCAATGTTGTACACTACAGCGAGTGGTTCAAGTACAACAAGTCCACTCTTAGTTCTATTAGGTGTGCTGTCGATGCTCTCGTTGACCTTGTGGTACATTCTCTTTCTTTTCTGATCCGCTATTTCCAGCACGTCTATCTGGATCAGCTAGCTTGAGACCCTGCTGCTTTGGCCAGAAGCAATTATCCTCACCTCTTGGTCACTGCTTGACATGCTTATGAACTCTTTCGTCGCGAGCACGATCCAACTTATGTCTTTTCGGCTGCTTATAAACAGATCTAGGCTTTCTTGGCCCAACATGAGAAACCACCTATGTCTGTCTTTTTCTTGTTATATTATCGTCTTTGTCCCTTAAGCTTTAGCTTAGTGCTGCTAAGCATTCTGCTCCGGACAAGACTCCTTCTGAAGCTACCCCTTCTAAGATACACTCCATTCTTCCCTTTCTTATGCAATCTTGGTTATTTATATCCAGCGTTCCCATATCCAGGGTCTCCCTTCCCCTGCTGCTGCCACCGATGGCCGCACTGACAATGAACATGAGGTTGAGGTAATTATGCTTGCCTCTGAGAACAATGTCCCCTCAGGCCTTCTTTCTCGTAACTCTGATCCTGTATGTCTCCTTATTATCTCTCTTATTATTGTTTTTCTTATTGCTTCTTCTGCTAGGGTCCTATGCAGGTGGACGACGATGCGAGTACTGCATCTTCCAAGCCAACATCTGCTTCTGCATCTGGTTTGTCCGCTTCTCCCCACAAGGTTCTTAAGTTTCCTTGTTTTATTATTGAGTCCCCTAAGCCTGAAACATTTCAGGCTAAGGTAGGCTCTATGTTTCTATATCTGATAGTTCCTTTCTCTAAATGCCTCTCTTCCTAGACTGCTAATCCTTATGGCATCGCCAAGCTGGTCAGTCAAGGTGAGCTGCATTTTCTTCTTGCTTTCTGTTTTGTTTCTAATCTGTCTCTTTATTCTGTTTCACTTTATCTCGTGATTTCTAGCTCAAGCTTATTTCAAGACTATCCTCGAGCTCTATCAACCTGGCTTGAGTTTGCACACCGACATCTGCTACACGATCAGCTTAAACGCTCTCGATGTAACTCTCGCTGCGGCCAGTAATCACGTCCTTTAGTCTATCTGGGACCTTGAATTTGCGACCAAGCCGTACCGCAACACCATATCGGAATTTGAGCATATCTATCAGGTCTAGGAGAACAAGAGGTCTCGTCCTTCTGAGAAATATTAAAATAGTTCTCTCTCTGTCCTGTTCTGTTGTTCTCGCCATTATTCTCGTTTCCAATATATCAGGTTTCTGTGTTTTCTTCTATGCCTGGTGGCTCGTCTAATTCTGAAATATTCATCTTCTCGAAGAGAAGACGAATACTTTCTTCTGGTGTGTCTAGAAGCTGTTTGACTTCTTTATTATATGAGATCTCTTTCCTTGCAAGATAAGGTACGACCCTAAAAGCCACTATCTTATTCTGCCAAACAGCTCCGTCCAATTCTGCCAATATAAAGGCTCCTCCTCTAAGACATCTGATCACTATCATGGATCCTAGGTAACGAGGCTTTATCTTCCTGTCTGCCGAGAGCTCAATGGCCGAATTCTTGACCAGTACTAAGCTTTCTGGTTTCAAATTAAATTCTTTTATCTTATGTTGGAGGTCGCTTTCGAGTTGAAGCGTCCTCCAGATCTTTTCTCTCAAGACTCTCTGTTTTATCTCCTCTACATGCTCTGCGTGTTTAGCCAAGGCTAGTGTTCGCAATCCTATCAATTCTGCACTCGAGACCATTCTCTCTGGATATTTTACTAGCCATGTGGCCTCCACCACATCCAGGGGTATCATTGGGTGCGCTCCTGTCACCATAAAATATAGCAAACATCCAGTTCCTTTTCTCACTGTTATTCTGTCTGCCCACGTTACATGAGATAGATGCCAGAACCATTTCTTGACCTCTCCTTTTGTAGCTTTGTAGAGCATCTGTCTCAGGTCCCAGTGTGGTCTCTCAACTACACCGTTTGTCTGTGAATTATAAAGAGAAATAGTAACTCCTTTTATCCCGTATTTCTCTTCTAGCCATGTTACGGCCTTCTTAAATAGTGCTCCATTATCGGTAACAATCTTTACCAAACTGCCCCATCTGCAAACTATATCTTCGAAAAGCCATTATCCTATGGCTTTTGCATTCTCTTGTCTTAGTGCTTTCGCTTCCATCCAGGAGGATAACCCGCATCTACTGTGAACTATATATCTGCACCCATTTGATGGAGGTGTCATATGGACAGTATCTGCATGCAGTACTTGAAATATCAACGGCGTGTGAGTTACCACTGGTGGCGTCTCAAGCGCTATTCTTTGTCTGATCTGGCATAGATAACACGACTTGACATACCAAATCGCGTCCTCTTCTATCTCTAGCCACCAGAAGCACTGCTGTAGCATCCTGCCCGTTGCATACGCTCCTCGATGCCCCATCTTGTCGTGACACGCTCTAAGCAGGCACATCCTTTCTGATATTTCAATAACCAGCTGGGGATTCCCTCTGCCGACATTCTTTCTATAAAGTTTCCCATCTTCTCTATCCAGCCAGTAGTGCGACGCTTGTCGCACAAATCTAGCTTGGTCTGCGGTCATGACTCCTAGTTCTGACAGGTCTTTAGTCATCAAGTATCTCTTGATCTTAGACAACATTTCTTCTTAATATTTCGCGTAGTCACTCCACTGATTATTGTCGTAGTTCCCTAGCTCTTCCTCCTCAGAATTATCTTCTGAGTCCTTGTTATTCTCGTCTCCCTTGGGCTCCATGGTCTCTGTAAAAACCACTCTTGAGTACTCTGATCTCTTTGTAACTCTTGGTTCTGACCGCTCCAACTGCATTAAGGGATCACTTTTTATAATTCCATGATAAAATCCCTCTCTCAAATCGATTTCATCATAGAACTCTTTCAGTCTTAAGAGATCATCCCTTGTTTGTCCTTCTTTTCTAACAATAATGTCTTTACCATCGTCTTCCGATTTATCTTTAAATCTTTCTGGCATCGTATCTCCCAGATACCATTTTCTTCTCGAGTCTGTCTGGTCTGAAAGTCTTTTCTTTCTTATGAACTAATTCAAAGAAAAAGTTCGTTCTGATATAGTCCACCCAGCGATTGATCGTCACGTTGGGCATCTTTCCTGGATTATTCAACATTCCTGCCAAATACTTGGCATCTGTCTCTACTATGAAGTCTCGACATCCTTGGAACAGATATACCTCCTGCTCGAGGGCACGTCTGAGACCGCACAGTTCTCTCTTGGGTTGCGAGTATCTCTGCTGTTTCTCATCTATGAGGAGTGAGTTGAACTTAACGTAATGTATACGCTTCAGTTCATCCTCGTCTCTCTGATATATATAGTATCCGACTGCTCTCCATGAGGTATCCACAGCTAGTACCAGAGGTTGCTTGCTAGGAAACTAGTATGAAAACATGATTCAATCAATGCTTTCAAGTCTGCTTGCGCTTTCTCTTGTACGGGACCCCACTTGAAGGTCACGTCTTTCTTTATGACTTCATACAAAGGCGAGGCCACCGTTACGAAGTTCAGGATATGGTTACAACACTGCACTGCCGTTCCCAAAAAGGCTCTTATGTTGGTGGTGTCCTCGCAAGGCCCCCAACTTATTATCTTGCCTATCGCGTCTCTCATAGGTTTCCTTCCCTTATAAGAACAATTGAAGCCCACAATGGTGATGTGGTCTTTGCATATCTTTGTTTTGGGGCCCAAAAATGTCCCTCCTGCGTACTTCATTCTCTATAGTATCCGATTTACATTTTCCATGTGCTCGAAAATAAACCGTCTTATTCCAGGGTTCTTCTCTAACACTTCTAAGGTACCGTCTGACTTCTCATATCTGGTAGCGGGTCTTCTGATAGGCACATCGTCTATGTACGGCAACGTGTATCTGGGTATCTTGTCACATAGAATATATGTAACATCATCATGGAATATCAGAACTGAGCTCGTCCATCCCATTGGTAGTGTCACTAATCTCAAAGCTCCAAAGGGCATTTGGAACGTAGTAAGGTCTCTCGAGCATTCTGTAAGCACACTCTCGTCGTACCCTACATACAGATCTAATATCCCTCCACAGGCTCTTCCTGCGAAATGCATCGCTAGTTCTTCTGTAGCCAGAGGCAATCCTGAGTGTGCAATTGTCACTCTATTCAAAGGTTTGAGACTGTGCATGATCTGCAGACTTTTTCCATCTTTCTTAATAACACAAAACCACCTCGAGTAGTATGAACTGTTTGGCGGCTCGTACACACCCGCATCTATTTTCCTCTTGATTATACTGTAGACCTCATCATGTATCACTGGCGGTATTCTGAATGGTCTCTCAACCCATAGTATATGCGCTACCGTCAGTATCTCTATTGCCGGAAAATATTCTTCTTTGAACTTCCCCCTTTCGTTATCTTCCCAAGCGAATGCTTGGTTCTGTTCTGCCATGATCCAATGCATGAGTTTCCGCTCTTCTGGCCACAAGAAATTGGACATATGTCCTAAGTCCAGTTTCTCTTTTCTCTCCGCCATATATCTTCCTTTTGGGCTAAATTCTGGTGGATGCTCTGGTAATTTCGGAAGATCCTTAAGAGGATCGCCCGTTATTTCCCTTATAATCCTAAACTTTTCTGGTAAGGTCCCTAGCACAGGCTTTACTTTCAAAGCTACCGGCTTATATTTCTTAGCAAAACAGACTGCGTCTGCTGCCTCTTCTAAGCTAACCTTCTTGTTATCTTCCTCCACTGCCACTACTGCCTTTCCGGCAGCTCTAGACTGGCGGAGCTCCATAAAAAACTGCTCAAGAACCAGATCTCTTCTATTTTCCTCTGTCTGAATGCTCTTTTGTAAGTACAATAATTATACCTCATCTTGTGATAACTCTTTTATGTCTAGAGGTAACGCCTCCAAGACGAAAGGCTTTCTCTCCTTATCTATTTCCAGGATACAGGGTACCTCTTGTCTGAGCATCTCCTCAGATTCCTTGAGGCTCAGTGAAAATGCGCCAGGGTCTCTGGCTTTCTTGATAGCGATCCCCGCTTATAAGTCGGTATTGCTGCTCTGGTTCCGGTGTTGGGACAGGTTATATTGATTGTCTGGTTTCCTTCTTGATCATTTACAATTGTACTCTCAGTTATGGCATCAAACGGCCTTCCTAATAGAATCTTGTATGGCGCCATTTCCATTATATGCGCTTGAAGCAGCACTGTAACATCTCCTAACGTGAACGGCACATTCTTTGCCAATCTACAGGTTCGCGACAGGCTCCCATTCGTGCTTTGTAATTATATGCTAAGACCTGGGTCCCAGCTTATCTTGTTGGCTGCCGCCACATCTCTCATCATTGAGACTATCTAGGAGCCACTGTCAAGTAGGGCTTCTTCTTCTGTTACTCCATTTACCAACACTAGTACAACTCTCAGGTGTGCCATCTCGGGGGCACTTTCTTCTCGCACGCACTCCTCTAACATGAATACCTGATACGCCCTTTCTGAGGGATGGAGGGTCTCTAAAAACTGCACTACCAAATCTTTCATGGTCCAGAGTTCTGTCTTTTCTCCAGGCGCGACCTCTATTTTGGCCTGTATAGCCAGGGGCCCCCATAGGCGATCTATTTTGACTACGCTGGTCTCGGCTATCAGTCTAGGTTGCTCTCGAGGGAGCTCTTTCTCTTCTGTACTAGTACGACGACTAGTCAGAATTTCTTTTAGTGCCGTCCAGAGCTTAGGCGCTATCGCCCATAACTCTTTCGGCGTTACTGTCATCTCGCCTTCTAACATTCTATCTAAGATATCCTCTGCCTTGATGCCTTCTTCTATCGGTGCCTTTGGTTTTGGTGATATCACTTTCTTCTGGAATTGTCTGAAATATTTAGCAGGCAAGGGTGGAACTTCCACTACCAGCTTCTGAGTTGGTACCCCTTGGTACGGGAACTCGTTCCGTTTGGCGAAAGTCTTTCCTGTTCCGCTTCCTGGGGCTCTAGGACTAGTCCTAGACTCTGTTATGACTTCTGTTTCTCGGCTCTCTATAGGATCCTCTGAAACACGCGACTCTCAGAAACGAACCGCTTTCTCGAGAGACGGTTTCTTCCTCGGTTCCTCTAAAAATCTGATCTTTTCTTTTGCGATCCTTTTGACTGAGTATACTCAGCCGCCATCCTTCTGAGGAAGCCTTCTATATCCTCCTCTTCCGGTTCTGGTTTGCTATCTGTCTGTAGCTTCTGTAGCATAACTTCTAGGTCCTTTACTTTATTCCTCAGTTGCGCCACTTCTGGCTACAGCTGTTCTCTTCTAGGGGGACCGACTTGCAGTCTCTTCAATATAGTCTTGGGTAATATATTTTGGTTATACCCGGTATCGGGCTCTCTATCCAAAAACTCTGCCAATTCTGGATCTGGATTGCTCATTAGCATTACTGCCACGGACGACGGCAAATGCTTCTTTACGCATTCTCTTATGGACAGATTAGGGTCCATAGGTATTGGATCCCTATTTGCAAATTTGATGGTAAAGCCATCTACTAATATTAATCCCTTTTGCTCATCCTCGTTCTTTACCATACAGTTCAGGAACAGGTGATTTGTCCCAAAACAGTAGTAGCATTTTCTAGACGATCTTGGTGCCACTGGTCCTAAAGGACCGGCATATCTATTCTGATTCGGGGGAGGCAGGAACTCTCTCTGGTACCCGCTTCTAGTAACCGAGGCGCAAACACTCTTGATCAGACTCTAGATGTGCTTCTCATGTTTTTCCCGTCCTTTTTCCTGTTTCTCATACATAGTCTTTAGTACATTCATATCTATCTGTAAACTTTCTAGATCTGGGGATAATTCTACTTTTCTCGTCGCTTCTTGCTTCGTGAACAGCACAGGTGCTCTTGAGTTGGGATCCAACTTCCCTGCGCTCAAACCTGGTGTCGCACTATGCTGCAAGGCTCTAGCTATGGTCTTACCGCTGACTAGGTCAACGGCCTTCTGTATTACTTGGTCTAAGGCATAGGGATCTTTGACATGGCTCCTCTCCAGCGCATCCACTCTCAGATGACCCTAAAGACTCAATCTCGAGTTCAAGGCTTTTCTGAAGTTGACATCCAGGCACCACATGAAGTACTCTACTAATTCTCTATTTCCTGTGATAGCCGGTGGCTTCAAACATTTCTGCGCTATAAAAAAGAATTTCCGTTTAAAGTCCAGCAGACGTTCCTCTTCGGCTAGGCCGATTTCTGGGGTTTCTCGGCAAAGCCGTCTGAGCTGGTCCATAGAACCCTGCTCTTCTGTAGTTATCTCTGGATATTCTGACTTGAGGCGGCCTATGAAGCCGTCCCAGTCTCCTCTTGTATACTCTTCAAAACTCGTCCACTGGTCGTTTATATCCGGGTCGACGTATTCTGTTAGCCATCTGAGTTTCTGTTGCTCGTCCGTAATCTCTGTCGCAGCGAGCATCCGTTCGACAAGTCTGATATAAGTCCAAAGGTTTCTGGCTCGACCATCCCATCTTGGAGCGCTCGGGCTCAAGGCTAGGGGCATATGCGGTGTCGACGGCATTCTTCTGTTATTTCTTGATGGTGGTGAAGTCGGGTTCTGTGGTAGTTGTTGTGAGTTCAAAGTGTTGCCAAGAATTTCAGACGAGAGAATAGACGTTTCTTCTGGAAGTTCTTCTTTTAGGTTCGGTTCCTCGACAATGGTTGCTACAGGTTCATTCCTAGATATATCAAAAAGTCCTGGTAAAGACAGTCTGCTTCTGTCGGCTCTGTTCTCAACAAAGGGTTGGGCTCGTGGTCTGATGAAGAACCCAGTTTCGGCATATGATAAATTGTTGTTTCCACGATTGAAAGGTTCGGCGTGGCTAATCTGGTTTGTCAAGTCGGTGCTGTCCTTCTCAACAGTTGTTCTGGATTTGGGACCAGTTCTATCGTTCTAGTGCGTCGTGCTGCTGAAGTCTGCCGACTTCTCGTTCTAGTTTCTAAAGGAATGTTCTCTCAGGTAGAGTTGTTAGTGTTGTTAGCTGTTTTATCAGATGTTTGATTAGAAAAGCATGAAGAAGAATAAGTAAACAGCACGGTAATGATGAAAGCTCCCTAAGAAATCTGAAACTCCTCTCGCGGTAGGCTCCAGATGATGGGGATCAAAGGGAATTTGATCTCGAGACAAGGGTGATAACAAATGAAAATATAATAATCCCCAAGATGTTTCACAGTTGTGCACTAAACAAGCAGGCACTAGGGAGATAATCAAATAACAAAAGAGAGCTTGGGAATAGGGGAAATAATAGGGTACAATTCAAAAGACCAAAGGAAACAATAATAAAGTGTTTAAGAATCCACTTGAGGTAGATCTCACCGGAATAGGATCTCTAAAACGCGCGTTTGTCTCGCGTCGTGACATTACTGCCCTTACCTAGTCTAGTAGTCTGGCTTGCCATCAATACAGCAGAACTACCTAGAACTCCCATGCCGTTGTGTGGGCTCTTCTTCAGCTGACCATACAACTGGAAGCTGACTCCAATGACACATAGTGAGCTATTAACTTCTAGCATAAGTGAATGCCCAAGTCTGTTGGGGCTCGAATTCCCGTTGAGGGAGAGGTGTAGGGGGTTTTTAGAAAGTAAAGTAGAACACTTAGAAAATATAAAACTTAGTCACTCAAAATAGCCATTAAGCTCTAGAGCAACAAAGAGGGATAATGGTGGGAGTATGATGCTTGAGTTCCCTTCTGTGCCCTAGAGTATTTTATTGTGATTACAAAGCAAAGAGACAACAAAGAAAGTGAGACAAAGAAAACCTCTGAATTCCCAAACATAGCAAGGCTGTAATGATAAGACAGTGCCCTTCCCAAACACTGGCTAACTGCTCCCCGCTCTCTTAGTCCTACTCTGGGAACCTTTCCTTGCATGATGGTCGAATCTCGAGCTTCTTGACAGACCATAGGCAGAGATGATGGTCTTGAGCCATCTTGCTCTCTTGCGTGTTTCCTTCATCTAGCCTTTCTGCTACTTCTCTCCTTCGCTTTCCTGTTCTTCTCTTTACCTCTTCTATATCTTCTCACTCTCCTGTATTCCAATTTCCTTCCACTGCCATTGTGAGGTGACTCCATGGTGACTCGACTTTCTTGATCTTGCTATAATTAGCCATCAGTGATGATAGCCTGAATCTAATTGTAACTCTTCTATGAATAATGCTACTGGCTGCTGAGATATGACGTCGCTTAGGTCACATTAATCTGTCTAAGTTCGCTTCTATCCTCGAGAGCACTTCTAGAAGGGAAATCCGTCAGAAATCCGATATGGGGTGCCTGGGCAAGCATCTATGAGGTGTATGTAGTAGTAGTCACAGCCACTACTCTGTTACTCAAGCTAGATGCTTGAGTTCACGACTGGGCATCTAGGAAACATCTCTAGGGGGGCCAAGCTCTTCTCTTGAGCTGGTTATTCTGGTTATTAGGGTACAAATTGTCACTTATTTTGCCTAAACATTTGTACGGCGTGACACCAGATATCCGACGCGTCAAAAAAGACTTTGTCACTAGGTTTGAACACCAGAGCCAGAGTTCTTTGTTAGTCATAGTATCTTTTCATGTCGTCCTGTGCTTTGTGGATCACAGACTTCACTTCTTCGATCGCCATCTTCATCCTTTCCATGAATTCATTGACTGTCTCTAGACCGGAAGAGTTCTGTTGGGGTTTAAAGCCCATGCGAGGAAGTCTTCCAGTATCAAGCAGGAACAAAGTTTGTTAGGTAGTGAAGTGGACATAATTGTTGTGTTGGAACTCTGCCATGGGTAAGAGGTCGTACCAGTCGTCTTGCCACTCATTTACAAAGAGCCGAAGGTACTGGTCCAACTCTTGGTTGACACACTCCATCTGTCCATCGGTTTGAGGGTGCCAGACTGTAGAAGATGCCAACTTTATTTCTAGTAAACAATAAAGTTCTCTGGTGAAATGAGCTACAAACTGAGGTCCACAGTCCGAGATTATGCACTTCAGAAGGCCATGGAGCTTCCAGACTTGATGCAAGAAAAGCCTGGCTGCTCCTTCTGCCATTACCGTCGTGTGTATCAGAATGAAGTGTGCTCGTTTCAACACTGAGTCCACCACTGTCATCACTGCGTTGTGTCTGGAGAAAAGAGGAAGCTCTACAACAAAGTCCACACTAAGCGTATCCTGTAAGGGGGCACTCAGAGGTGTCCCAGAACACACTCGATGATTAGTGGAAGAGGCGTCTTAGGCAAGAGTGATAAATAGCCCAGGAGCTCTAATTAATATTAAGGTAAGGTATTCTACTGTACATCACTAGCTATATATACTAGACTAGCCAGTCTGTGCGCTGGTCGCTAAGGAAACACAGATTAGGACACTAATAACTACTATACCTAATAAGGCTATGTAGTACTAACCATAGCAATGAGAACAAGAGAGAAAGGAACTATGAATAGCAGGCTTCAAGAATCCGAGAGCAAGCTAGATAATACTCACCCATACCAGGTTACCTGAGCTACTCTAGGGCATCCCCTTACATATCCCATTGTGAGTCCGGGATCTAGAGAGGGTGCAGTTCGCCTACTAAAGCCTGCCTTATCAGTTTCATTCTAAGGCAGAGGTCACAGGTGCTGATGTACTGTCTGATATACCTAGACATTTGAGGCCACTAGTAGTTCCTAGATACTAACTCTAGCGTTTTTCAGCGTCCAGGATGTCCAGTGACCTTTATATTATAGTACAGTGAGACTACTCGCCTCCGTAAGTCTGGGTTCCAGGGAACGTAGATCTTGCCTCTAAACTGGAGTAGTCCTTCGTCTTTCAACCATTCCACAAAGCAGACCGTCTTACTTGATGCTTGCCAGAGTTCCCTTGCTGCCTTTGCCACTGGCTCTTTCTGGTCTTCTTTCTGGTTCCCTTGACGAATTTCTTTAAGAATGTCCTTCTTCAGTCCTTTCAGCTGAACTCTTTTGAGAGCTCAGATTGCAAAGAGCTCCAGTCGTAGGAGGACCACATCTTCGTTGTTAGAGGCTCCATTGCCATGGTCTAGTCTTCGTGATAACACATCTGGCTTCCCCATAGAACGTCCTGGACAGTGGATTAACTTGAAGTCAAAGCGAGCTAAGCACAGGGACCAACGAGCCTGGCGATGGTTGAGTTTTTTAGCCATCATGAAATACTGCAGGTTCTTGTGGTCTGTCCAGATCTCTACTGGGTGCCAGGCTCTTTCCAGGAAATGCCTCCACTCTTCCAGTATATGAATGATAGCAAGCATTTCCTTGTCATAGACCTCATAATTCCATTCCACCGGAGACAGGGATTTGCTGTAAAAGGCTACCAGGTGCCATTTCTCCTCTCCGGGTAGTTGCTGAGAGAGAATGGCTCTGGAGGCGAAGTTAGAACTATCAGCCTCGATGCAGAAGGGTTCCGAGTTCTAAGGTGATACCAGGACTGGAGCAGTGGTCACTGCCATCTTGAGATGTTCGAAGGTTTCCTGTTCTTTGGCATTCCAGTTCCAGGCCTTGTCGGAGCGAGTGAGGTTGAAGAGGGGTCTGGCGATGGTTGAGAAATCCCAGATGAAGTGATGGTAGAAGTTAACAAAGCCTATGAAAGCCTGCATGTCAGTCTAATTCTCTAGGGTAGGCTAATCGCAGACTCTGGCAACTTTAACAGGGTTCATTTTGACCTTGTTCTCCGAGATGACCAGTCTGAGATACTCAATCTGCTTCTGATGGAACTCACACTTTTCCAGGCGAAGGAATAACTTATGCTCCGCTAGTATCTCTAAGACTCACCAGACTGCTCATTCATGTTTCTCTTCCGTCTTCATAAAGATCAGAATGTCGTCCAAGTATACCACTACGATTCCTTCAGCTATGAGGGTTCTGAAGATGTTGTTCATCATAGTTTGGAGGGTGGCGGGACTGTTGGTCATTCTGAAGAACATTATGAGAGGTTCGAAGAGGCCGCAGTTGGTGCGAAAGACCGCTTTCTATTCATCTCTGGACTTGATACATACATTATTGAAACCCCATCGGACATCAAGTTTTGTGAAGTACCTGGCTTCATGGAGTTGGGAGACAAGTTGGGAGATGAAAGGAAGAGAGTACCTGTTCTTGATAGTTACAGTGTTCAGCACACAATAGTCTTGGACCAGCTGAAGCAAACCATCTTTCTTTTTAATGAAGAACACAGAGGCCGCTATGGGAGATTTGGAAGGTCGTATTCGTCCGGTACACAGGTTTTCCTCTAGGAAGGTGTCCAACTCAGCCTATTCCAACAGGGACAGGGGATAGACCTTTGATGACTTAGGCTCTGCTCCAGGTATCAGTTCGATAGCATGATCCTACTTGCGGTGCTTGGGCAGTATGTCAAAGTCCTCCTTAGCAAACACGGACTAGAACTCTGCGACATAGACAGGCAGCGGAGTAGTAGCGGTATGCGTCTCTTTACTGTGCCTGATTCCTTCTGCGAGACGCTGGGAGGTCGTAGCCGTGGCTCAGAGGTTGGCCTGAGTAAGCTCCAGGAAAATACATGTAAGATACAGTCGGTCTCCGGGCTCCCAATCAGGGTAGTACGTTGGTGAAGGTATGTCTTCAAGCTTTAGTTCTTCTTGGAACAGGGGTGTGAGTCTGTCGCAACACAATCAGAGGGCTCGGAGTTCAATCCTCTTCTGGCAGGTCTGTTCCTTCTGCATGGCATGTCCTCCTTCACACCGGAGTGGACAACAGATCATTTTGACTTCTCCCTTTTCCCAGTCAATTCTGGGATTGTGGTCCTTGAGCCAGTCGTAGCCTAGGATCAGACTCTGCTTCCCAAGTCCAGAGATGGCTAGAAGTATCCTTTTGGAGTGAGTCTTGTAGCGAAGAACTATGTCCACGACTTCAGAAATCTGTCCTGCCTCGTTAGGAGAACTGTCGACATTGAAGACCAGGATGTTACATGAGAGAGTCTAAGTGTTTATCCCTTTTGAACAGACGAAATCTCTGTCGATGAAGCTTCTGGTTGCTCCATAATCTAGGAGAGCCTTGACGGAGTGGAGTTCACTTGTGTCCGTGGTTCCAACTTCTACTGGCAGAAGCAGGAAAGTCCTTCACACGTCTAAGGCGCTAATTGAGAAGAGCTTGGGCAGCCTCTTCTCCTACTTGGGTCTACAGAGTGGAGCAGTGGCTAGGGGGTTAAGGGACTGTGCGTCTACTAGTTCACTGTCAATTGTATTGGAATCCTCTATAGTCAATACAGTGAACTTATTTACTGGTGACCAGGGCACACTTATCACTAGCTGCGTTACGCAAAATCCTCCTCTTTCGGGGGACCAGACTCCTCTGATGGAACTGCATCTTTCAATGCCAACAAATCTTCAATCAACTCCTCCCGTTGCTCCAAAGTGAGTTGGCAAACGTCTATATAGTGGGAACAGTCTCGGACTACATGGTTCATGTCTCCGCATCGGTAACATCCCTGCAGAGACAAGGACCTCGTTTTCCTAGTTGCATCGACGTCTATGGGGACTCTCATAGACGGAGCAGGCAGCAGAGGTTTTGGGGCAACCGGAAAGGGTGAAATGGGGGACAGTTTTGTTGCAGACAAAGGTGGGGGTCGGATGAAAACGGTCTTAAGCGGTGTGGAAGGGGCAGAGTATGACACAGACTAGAAAGCCTCATTGGCGAGGCGCACCTGGTCAATCCTCTATACTGCTCTATACCATGCAGTGGGGTCGGTGTCAGCAGGTCGTTTGTATGGCATAGTAGCGATCTGGTTCTGAATGCCCAATCTGAGACCTCGTTAAAATTTCACCACTAGTGTCTGGGGATCTATGTATCTTGGGTTGAAGACCAGGGCTTGGAAGTTGTCTAGATAGTCGTTCACCATCCGACCTCCTTAGTGGTAGGAGGCTTCTTCCAGAGCATTGATTGTGTCCGCTTCCGCGTTAACAGGGAAGAAGTGGACCTGGAACTGTTGTTCAAAGTCCCCCCAGGTTTGGATGGGGAAAATGCTGGTGTCCGCTTTCTAACGAAACATGTTCTCAGACCACTTGGTGGCACAACCACTTTTGAAGAACATGAGGGCCTAAAGGATTTTCTCTTGTTCGTTGTGGAATTGCTCCAGTAAAAGGGTGCAAAAGGGAATTGCATACTGGGACAAACAAAATAATGATATGCCAGCTCCCAATTGCATGCTAAAGATCCAAGGGGAGATTATCAAAGTTAAAGGTTTATAAATAATTAGAGAAATAAGAATTATACGCAGCTCCAGTAAAATATATATCAGTGGTTGTGAAAGGATCGTAAGATCTCTCTAGATCGTCATCACATAGTCTCCTTAAGGTGTCAACCTTTACACACTGTGACAAAAGCTCCTCTGGAAAATACAGTTAGTTGATCACTCATGGACCCTCCACACTCAGTTGCCCCCTTGTCTGCACCCCCAACACCAAACCTTATGGGTGTGATACAATCCAAGTGTGCACCTAGCCAAGCTTTCCCAGTCTGCTGTTCTCTCCAAAGCCTGCCCAAGTTGCATCTGCATCTTCTCTCTAAATTGAGTTCTGGATATATTCTGTGTTTTTCCCAAGACACCCCACTAGTCCCAGTCTTCTTACTCTCAATAGATCCGCATTTACAATTTCAGAGACAGTGTAGATGGGGATAGGAGTCAAGAGGTTCTTCCCCGATCCAACTACACTCTAGATACTATATTAAAATATTACAAAGCTCTGAACTCAAGAAATAAAATATAAAAGGGAAACTATTACTACTTTTAGGATTCTATCGCCTTCTTTCTGTCCCAAGGCCTTCTAAAATCCCACTGATGACGCAGCCCCCTCCTTTCTTTGTGATGACACGTTTCTTTATCAAGTCCTTCCTATCAAAGATAACATGTCTTCATCGCTGCTTCCTTCCAGAATGTTCTTCTGTCTTCCCCTATTATGCTTTTGATGCTGCTTTGTAATGCAGACTTCATTGATTACCTGTTAAGCAGTTAGCAAGTCTCAATAAATGGCTAGTATCTCCAAATCGTGTCCTAGAGGTCATTTATCTAAGTATAACTGATCTGATGCCATCAATGCTTATTTACAAGCACAAGATCTATCAGTCTAAGTTCTTCATCTGAGTAGTACTGGTTCTAGAGTCCAAGTTTACTATCTTTCTAAGTTGGTCCATCCAAGAGTGGATCTAGAGCGTAGTCTTTCAGTAACTCTCTTAGTAACCCAATGCCAGTTCATCTTAATTGCTTCTCGAGGTTTCAACATGAGCTCTAGGTCGATTATCACCTGCTCAATGTACTTATCATATAGTGTTACGTTCTGAGGATATAGAAAAGATTCTAGAGCAAATTCTAATTGCGAATCTGTTGGTGGTATACACAATAAGTACGAGTACTGGAGCCACAAAGGTAAGATACCCTTGTTCTGGGATTTAACAAAGAACGTATGGTCATAATCCGCTTGAAAGTGCCAGAATCTGTCCCACTGTTCCACCTGTCTGGAGGATATGTCAATCGTTTGACCACTGTGCCACCAAGCTCATACCTCAGACATCTGAAGCGGTCAAACGACCATAAATGGTATAGGAGGAATACCCAAAGCTATGTTGACAGAAGAGATCAA
>Ga0153963_1000030_pt1 | contig 19264 bp, 20 predicted proteins | sample TSFL047MetaG_FD_104692 | JGI IMG/M metagenome (GOLD analysis project Ga0153963, IMG submission 104692) | Attine ant fungus gardens microbial communities from Florida, USA - TSFL047 MetaG | ecosystem: Host-associated > Fungi > Mycelium > Unclassified | place: USA: Florida, Withalacochee...
ATAGTCTGAGGATTAGACCTCAGACTTAACAACATCTTTTGTCACTTATCTAACTTCGCATTTTTGAACTCTTTAAAGTATCAAAGCACCCATCACAAATAGTAAGTGACCATTTGTGATACAACCACACACCTTCATCATTGCCCTACCTATCTCTTTTAGAATGTCTTGGGATCAAGTAGACGACTGAGGGAGGATAGTGAGACTGAACTCTATTTAAGCCTACTTTGCACTCTTTAGTATTAGCTTGTGGCCCAGGTGACAGATGTCACTATATCAATGATGAGCTGGCATTGGTGTTGCAGAATGGGGAAGGAATGGAAGAATGGTGGTGTAAGTGGAGTGGAGGAGTCAACAGAATGCAGAAGAGATCTGACATGTCTATTGCGTTAGTTCATTGGAATAGTAATGATGTTGGATAATGAGTTTCTTATGCCTTGGTACAGGTTTCTATACTGTCTGCATTCAAATAAAATGTGTGTTTCTATGTCTTCACCACAGGGGCATGCAGTGGATTCATGGGGGAAAACTCACCTGTTGAAGAATGTGATAGACAAAATGATATAACATCAGAGTAGCAAAAATAACTGGAAAAGGCTCCCAGAGTAGAGGGAAATGCACAGGAGAAGTCAGAAAAAGAAAGAGGAAGAAAAGAAAAGGAAAAGAAAGGGAGCAGGGAAGCTGTAAGGGGACACCTCTATTTCCACCCCTAAATGCCATGACAACCCTCCAGAGCTACCTTAGCCTGTTTGCTAGTGATACTTAAACACACTAGTTTAGCTCCGATCCTGCTGACCCTGACACTAGGGATGTATATAATGTAGAACATCCCTCCAGGGGCCTCATTCTAATCTCTGAGGATTCTCCTGGAGGTGAGTTATATCATAACTACTAAGTGTAATATTAACTGAGGATTCTCCTGGAGTCTGGTGCCCCAGTCGCCCTTACAGGAGCATGACTTGAGACTAATAAGGTGTCACAACAAAATGAATTGAGCACAGGGGAAAAGAGGGAAAGACAAAAAGACTTGATTAAACTGTAACTACATTCCTATATTTATATGTAAATATCTGAAACAAATACTCTGGAAAATGGAGTTTCCAAGACAACTTGATGTCATTTCATAACAATGATATCACTCTGCAACATAAGGGAGGAAGTAGAGAAGATAGAAGATATAGGAAGTATGGATGGTTTGGTGTCAGGAACAGAACAGATAGAGGACAGAGTAGAGGAGTAATAGATAAAAGTCTATTTTAGAACGATATGTTGTACTACTTCGGAGAATAGATAGTACTTAGCAATAATGAAGAAACCAGAAAGAAGGCTCCAGTGGACAGACAAGGACGTCAGAGAAGAGTACAACTTTGATGAACGGCCTTGGCTTCAACTTATGTATTGTGCCCTGGTCTCTGGTCATGAGTTTGGTCACTTATTTCAGAGTATAGGAAAGTCGTTGGAACAGAGGTTCTAAGGAAGTAAAATAGGCACCAGAGTGGACAAGGATAGAATTAGGACCAGATGACATTAATTTACAAACTGAGGAAATATGTTGTAACTACTCAGTACTTATAGGAAGTCTGGAATAGGAAGAGAGTAGTCTACTATGCTATCCTACTAATTATAATTTCAGGAGAAATATTAGGAGAAATAAATTACATAATTGTCAGATTTCTGGAATATGACATTTGGGCACATTGCCCACTGCTGCAATAGTAGAAAATAGTGGGAGGAGAATGAGGAAGAGCAGAACAGATTTATGGTGTTGAGCAGTTGGGTGATGTATGCTAGGTAAGGGGAAAAAATTGCAGTATGGTCCTGTGGGACAAAAGCACAGTAGCAAGAGGTTATGAGATGCTTTAGATGTAGTGGGATGGGGCACTTCAAATAAGAATGCCTGAATATTGGAGTAGAAAAGGCAAGGAGAAGAGAAGAGAAGGTGACATATGTGACAATACCACAAAAGGTATAGCAGAATAGACCAGTGTGACCCCAAGGGGTTACTACTACTTGAATAAAAGAATAGTCAAGGATGACTACCCACTACTACTAATTTCTGACCTCATTGATACCATAGGAACAAAAGATGTATTCACAAAGATAGACTTAAGATAGGGGTACAACAAGGAAGAGAACAAATGGAAAGTGGTATTCATTACATATATAGGAGTATATGAACCTATAGTAATGTACATGTTACAATTGACCTCATGTTATACAGGTGTTCTTCATAACACTTAGGCATAGACTACTTCTTTTCCTTTATGACATCATATATATAGTATGCCTCACTGGTAGGGCATGTTCTTTACTCAGCAGACCTCATATCTGCCATGTACTTTCTTTATTGTATCCATACTCCTACCTCATAGTGCATAGGTATATATAGTAGTAGATACTCACTTGTATTCTCTATGCTTTACCAATTGTATCATTTCCTTTCTTTACTCTATAACTCATCCTCAAGTCTTTATTGAGTGTTGTAACAGTACAGTAGCTTCCAAAACTAACTAAATATTTAATGTTTTTAAATTAATCATCTAATACCACTAAAGGTATGAACCCTAAAACTTTAAAATGAGATATGTTATACTAGAATCAATTACCTAGAGATAAGCTCATAAGTCATGTGATCTGCATCAAAACTGCTTGAGTAATAAAATTATTCAAATAATATAAAACATTTGGTTGGTTTTGGAAGCCTACTCTAATTTACTATCTGTTATGAGTTATCTCAACCATAACTAAAGAATATGACATAGACTGGAGTCAAACTGGTAACTGATGGACACTTGTAGATTAAATATGGACAAATAGTATAACTTGTATATATATAGTATAGAACAATCAATCAAGAACTCCATTGAGTTCTTTTTTAACCTTAAAGAGTCTACTTAGTGAACATTGAGTGAGACTACATTTATTATCAGCTATGGTCTAATAATGAATGGTTAGTAGATAAGATGTTAGTGCTATTGGATAAAAACATTACAATGCAGTAATGCATTGAATGTCTGGAGATTCTAAACAAGTATTGGATTCTATGGCATGGACAGGACTCTTTGGAGAAATCTTAGACAATCTTTCTTCTATTCTAGGACTGACTGTCACTTAACTAATCACCTTAAGTTACAAGTAGTGTTACCACATTGTAACATTGTCACAGTATCTAGTTAGGATAAATACAGACCAGAAAGAGAAGAGAATAGCAAGTTCTCTCTTTTTGTATTCCCTCTGTAAAATCTTACTCTAAGAAATCAGTACTCTTTCTTGTCTTAGGACAATCTTGAAGGGTGCTACTCAAAGTCTCATTGACATCTCTCTTCTGATATAACTTCACTGAAAACCTTAACTGGATCCTCTGATGAGAAGCATAAAGATATCAAGTGTTAGATATAGGCTTCAATGTCATGACTTGGCAAAACAGCTAAGTCATTATTTAATATCTCTTTTCTTTTTCTTTTCTTTTAGTATCTGATTATTATTTTCTTTTCTATTTTCTTTCTTTTATTTTCTTAATCGATGGACACGCAAGAGGAAAGTGACTCATAAGGAAGCATGGGATTATAGTCAGGGTTAGGGTTAGCAAATGTGTATATATAGTGTATGAAATCTAACAGAAACTCTATCAAGTTCTCTTTGTCAATCACTGAACAAAGAGCAGTTGGCCTAATTCTGGCTTGGAGTTGAGCTGCCTGACATTCAAGTTGAAACACATATTCAACTATAAGATCTAGAGTCTTAATACCTCCCTCTCAGGTTCAAAGTAGTCTATCCAAGATAGATGTTAACCTACCTTCAGTGACAAACATATTTTAGGGGAATCAGCCAATGCTGATGATGTAGTATCTCTGAAAAGCTCTGAGGATTAGGGCTTGAATAATCAAATTTCTGGATATGACCTATATGTGCATTCCTCTACTATCTTCTATCTGTTAAAACTCTAGACCTTACAGTCAAATATGTGTTTCAACTAAAAGCCTATATCAATACTTGATATCTTCATACTCTTTCACAAAGGGTCTGGTTAAGGTTTTCAGTAAAGTTATATTGTAATTGAGAGTATCGAGGCTTTTAGTCACACTCTGTATTATAGTCCAAGGACTGAAGAGAGTATGGAGTTGCAAGAGTAATGTCATGACTTAGCAAAATACCTAAGTTATTATTTATATTTCTTTTCTTTTCTTTTCTTTTTGGACTTACTACATAAGAAAGGAGTATGGGAAAATGTCATATGTCACATGTCACAGTGTGACATCACATGAATGGAGTCACATGACAACTATGGAAAAATAGTACATAGACCATGTAGTAGTTATATAAGTAGTGTATAAGAAATAGATAAGAACTCCATTAAGTTCTTCTTGTCAACTCAGACTTGAAGGGGATTTAAGTTGTCTTGGCTCAAGTCTTACAAGTAAGGAGTTTTACACTGTCACAAACTTCATTTGGCCATATCTCTATCAATTCTTCAACAATTTCTATGGTCTCAATGGCGCTGGAAAGCCCTTAAGAAGACCTTTCAATTGATATCAGTCACATTTTGAGGTAATCAATATTGGCTGAGCTATTGAGCAAATCAGTAGGTAACCACCATGGTACTACTATTAAATTGCCAACATCTTGAGAACCACTACAATTGATGCTTTTCTTCTAGGCATCAGAGAAGCCCTTTTCATACTACTCAGAATGAGCCTAAAAAACATCAAGGCAATTAATATTTGTAGAGATATGAAGGCCTCAATGTTTGCACATGGACTTAATTAATTACCCATAGATAGTCATCTTTTCTTTTCTTAGCACAAAGGACAGCCTCCATAAGGTTAAGTTATTGCATTTTCAAGCATAAAGGCACTACCTGTCATGACTTGGCAAAATAGCTAAGTCAATATTTATATTTCTTTTCTTTTTCTTTTCTTTTCTTTTAGATTATTACTAAGATGGAGCATGGGAAATATCATGTGACCAGTCACAGAGTCACAAAAAGATGTGACTGGGGTCACAGAATAGTCATATCATGGTCACATCATGTGACAAAGAAGTCAGCTAATGGATATGAAGACTATGGGAAACAAGATGCATAACCACGATAGTAATTGTATATATAGTGTAGCAAATCTAACGGGGACTCTATCGAGTTCTCTTTGTCAATCGCTGAACAAAGAGCAGTTGGCTTTATTCTGGCTTGGAGTTTAGCTTTCTTACACTACCATATGTAGAACAATGGGTAGTAGTATGTAATGATCTGTCCTAGTATACACTTTCATGTATATAAGGACTCATAGTCTAAGGATTAGATCTCAGACTTAACAACATCTCTTGCTACTCGTCTAACTTCACTTTTTTGAGCTTTTTGAATATCCAATTCACCCATCACAAGTTAGTAAGTGGCCATTTGTGATATACACAAGAACCACAAAAAGAGAGAACTTGCCATTCTTGTTTCTTTCTGGACGGTATTTATACTATTTAGAAATATAACAACTGTTACTACTAGTATAACTAGAGATGACAACTTGAGTCAGTATTCTAAATAGATGAGTTTGATGATCCTTCTTTTAGTCCTTGTCCTATCAATGTTCAGATCATTGTCCAAGAATTATCTAAAGATTATCTATGAGTCCAATGTCTCTGTTCTTGTTCAGTCTGAAGCTCTTGTCCATATGAAAGCTATAAATAGCTTTCATTATTGTATTCTTGGACTCTGGTGTCTTTGCCCATTTCACTCCTTTCAAGTTTGACTTTGTCTCTATGACTCAAGGAAATTATGGTCATGTTAAGACAATCAATTCTAAAGCACCTTTTCTTATGGTTACTGTAGAAACTGTTCTTATAGAACATAAAATCATTGATCCTAAAGACAGGACAACTAGAACTGCTATCTCTAAACTATGGCCAGTATACTGTGTTTCTGGTATAACTATGCACCTTTTCTCTACTGGACAGTTATTTCAGTCTGGATTGAGTATAGAAAGCACAATGGATGGTTCAACCTTTCATAACTCATCTGGTGATATTGTCCTCTCTGCTTTACCTAATCTTTGGGGGAGCATCCAGGTTATAAGAACATGTATCATTAAGAACAATATTCCTAATCCTATAAGCCTTGTTACAAGGCACCCAGATTATGAGACAATTTATTGTCAACTTGGGCATATCTCTGATAAAACCATGAAATATGTTCTAGACAATGTTGAAGGTACTAAGAAGATCTGCTTTCCTAACAAGAAGCATGTATACTGTGGTTATGCTTTAGGAAAGCTGTACTAGTATAGTTTCCCAGAGAACTCTAAGCATTCTAGTAAAACTCTTAGATTGATCTATTCAGATCTCCTTGAGCTCTTTACTTTATCATACTCTAAGTATAAGTGGGTGATTGTCAGCAACTGATTGTAGAGCTGGGAAAGCCAACTGCTCTTCAGGGTTAGAAGAGAACTCGATGGAGTTCTCACTCGATTTTTGCTATACTATTTATACATATCATATCTATTTGTCCATGTTATAATTACAAGTTCTTTTCCCTGTCCATCACTTTTTCTTCCCATGTTACCTGTCAGTTTGTCTTATTAACTGATTCTGTTCATCACTCACCCTATTAACCATTCTCATGATGTCATAGATCAACTCATGACAGTACCCCCCCTTTAAGATTTTTTGTCCCAAAAAATTCTTACAACTCTTCATAAGGATCTTTTATATCCCCAAGTTCATCTTCATCTTCCTCCTATTTTTCTAGTCCTTCTTTCCTTCTTTCCTTCTGAACTCTTCTTCTTCTTTGTCTTCTTCATTAATTCTTTCTAATCTCTTCTTTCCTTTCTACCTTTGCCAATTTCTCTCTAGCCTTCCCCAATATTCTTGATCAAACTTCTTATCATTTCAGCTATACAACATCTTCACCATATACCTACCCAGCAATTCTCCCCTTTTTTCTTCATCTACAGTTCTCCTTGATTGCCCAATGTTCTCACTGTATTCCTCCTCGAATTCTCTTACCAATCCTTCTGTATTTCCTAAATTCTCTCTCAGCTCCCAGGTATCTTCTTCTGCTGTATAACCCTTCCATTGTACCAAATACCTATCTTTTCCTCTAAACTTCTTTTTATTCAATATTTTCTCCACTTCATATTCTTCTTCCTCCTCAATTACTACTGGTGCTGGTTTTTCCTTCTTTTGTCCTTCTACTTGATCCTTGTACCTGCGTACTCTACTGACGTTTACTACTGGATGTATTTTTACTGTTGTTGGTAAATCCAGTTCTATTGCATTTGCTGAAATTATTCCTTTTACTTGGTAAAGTCCAACAAATCGTTCCATCAGCTTTTCCAATCTCCTTCCTTTCATTTGATACTTGAGATCTTTTGTGCTTAACAGCACCCAGTCACCTACTCAATACTCCTCCACCTTGCTTCTCTTTCTATTGGCATATTTCCTCATTTCTTCTTGGCTCCTTTTCAGTGCCATCTCTGCCTCTTTATGCACCTCTTTCATTTTTGTTATAAAATCTTCCACCTTTTCAAATTTCCCCTTTTTCCTCATCTCGAATTCCATGCATGGATCCCATCTATTATTTGCCTTGAACGGTAATACTTTCATACTGGTTTGCACTTTGTTGTTATATGCAAATTCTGCTGTCGCTAACTAATCTGGTCATTGTTCTTGTCTGTGGTCGATAAACATTCTCAGGTACTGTTCTAAGTCCTGGTTCATTCTCTCTGTTTGCCCATCTGTTTGTGGGTGGTAGGCTGTCAACAACTTCATATCTATTCCCAGCATATGATTTAACTCCTTTATCATTTCTGCTGCAAACTGTGCCCCTCTATCCATTATAATGCTTTCTGGCAAGCCATGTAGTTTTCAGACATTATCTTGGAATAATCTTGCTACCCCTTCTGCTAAAGTCTTTTCTGTAGTAGGCACAAAGTGTGCCATTTTTGTCATTCTGTCATATATTACCAAGATGCTGTCATATCCCTGTGCTAGTGGTATTTTCGTAATGAAATCTGCCAATATGTGGGTCTAGGGTTTTTCTGGTTTGGCATTAACTTCTCTGCAGGTGCCTCTGTACGATTTTTATTCCTTTAGCATGCATCACATCCTTCTGTGTACTTTTTGACTTTCTTTGTCACTCTGGGCCACCAAAAGTTTCTGGTGACCAATTCTGTTATCTTCCACTGTCCTCCATACCCTCCCACTAGTGTATTGTGGTGTAGCCAGATTACTTCTGCCCTCAATTTTTTATCTTTTGGTACATATACTTTTCCATCCCTAAGCATAAGTCCATCTTCCTCTCTCTATTCTTCATCTCTTAGCATCTTGACCTTTGCCTTTTTCATCTCTTTCACTGTTTTGATCACTTTGTCATTTTTTGCCTCTGATTTCTTTATCTTCTCCAAGATATCTACTCCGTTTATTACTATCTCTGCTACTTGTGTGGCTCTAACCACCAACCATTCCTTTTTTACTAACATCCTATCTTTGTTATCTCTTTCTACTCTGATTTGCCAATCTGGTCTCCTACTTAGACTGCCAGCCTTTCCTATGCTGCTACCAGGTACATGTTTGAGTGTGAAATCAAATCTAGATAGGTATAGGGCCCATCTTGCTTGTCTGCAGTTTAACTTCTGACTACTCATAAAATACTCAAGATTTTTGTGATCACTCCAGATCTCGAATTTGTTCTGTGCTCCCTCTAACAAATGCCTCCACTCATCTAAGCACCTTATGATAGCCAACATCTCTCAGTCATGAATCTCATAATTTCTTTCCACCTCATTTAATGACTTTGAGATGAAGATGACTGGCCTCCACTTTTCATCCTTACATTTCATTGACAACACCCCTCCCGTCACATATTCTGATGCATCTGCTTCTACTCTTATTTCTTTATCCAAATCAGGTGCCACTAATACTGGTCACGTTGTGAACACCTTCTTTAACTCTTTGAATGCCTCTTCCTGCTTTTCTCCCCAATTCCACTTTTTGTCCTTTCTGACCAGCTTGTGCATGGGCTTTGCTATTTTGGCAAAATCTTTGACAAACTGCCTATAATAGTTTGCTAGTCCTAGAAACCTTTGCACATCTTTGACTGTTTTTGGCCTTGGCCATTCCAGGACTTCTGCTACTTTCTTTTCTTGCATTTTTATCTCTCCTGACTCCATTACTAATCCTAAGAAGTCAATTTCTCTTGTTTTCCATACACACTTCTTTGGTTTTATGTTAAGGTCATTTTCCTCCATTCTCCTCAGTATTTCCTCCACTATCTCATTATGCTTCTTCTCATCCTCTGTCCCTACTAATATGTCGTCCATGAAAGTGGCCACCTCTCCTATATTTATCAAGTCTCTCAAGATATTGTTTATCATTGCTTGAAAGGTTGCTGGCAAATTTGTAAGGCCAAAGAACATTACAGTAGGCTCATAAACCCCTAGATGTATTATAAACACTGCTTTCCATTTGTCTTCCTCTTTCACCCATACATTGTTGTATCCCCATCTTAAGTCCATTTTTGTGAACACCTTTTTTGTTCCCATGGTATCTATGAGATCTGAAATTAAAGGTAAGGGGTAGTTATCCTTGATTGTCCCCTTGTTTAGGTACCGATAATCTTGTACCATCCTTTTCTTTCCATCCTTCTTTTCCACAAAAAAGACTGGTGAAGTCTGTGGTGATTTTGAGGGTCAAATGTACCCTTTTCTCAACTGTTCTTCTATGAACTCTCTAACTTCCTCTTTCTCCTGCCTCAATATCATAAACATTCTTTCTTTCCTCAGGACAAAATCTTCTTTTAAGTTTATTGCATGGTCCCAAGGTTTTCTTACCAGCATTCTTTCCAACTCTGCCTTCCTGAATATTTTTAGCCACTTATGGAACCACTGTGATACCATTTATTTGACTTTCTCTCTATTTAGTTTGATTTCTTCATTGAACTCTTCTTTTATTGACCACTCCCACTCATCTCTATCTGCTTGATTCACGTTTCCAATTTTCTTTCCTATTTTCTTCCTTCTTTCTATATCTTCCTTTACTGCCAGGTTTCTTTCGCATAATGGTGGGCATTTTGTCATTTTCACTTCTCCTGTTTCCCAATTTATCTCTGTATTATGTGCCTGTAACTACGGTATGCCCAGTATTACTTCTGTCTTCTCTAAGTTATACACATCCATTCTCATTCTTTCTACATGGGTTTTGTAGAAGATGTTTACTTCTACTTGGTGTATGATTCTTCCCCTGCTATTTCCTGTTCTATCTACATTTTTAACTTCTAACAGCCTTGCCAGCTTTGTCATTTTGAAGCTGTGCCTTTCTGCCATTCTTTTATCCATGAACATCCCTGTAGTGCCACTATCCAAGAGTGCCTTTACTGTGACCTCCTCATGGGTGTCAATTTTTTCTATCCATATATCTAGCCAAACTTCTCATAGTATTTGGAAGGTTCTCCTGACCTCCCTTTGGCTATCTCCCTCTTTTGCTGCGCTTTCCAGTTCTCCTGACTGTGCACTGCTTTCTCCTCCCTTTTTCCTCTACATCCACACCAGCTCAGACTTTCCTACCTTCTTTCTACAACCACTCCTTGCCCTCTATTCTTTTCTATGTGGCATTCCCTTTTTCCACATTGACATACTAGGTATGTCGTGACTACTTCTGGGGTATACCACCTCCACTCCAACAGTTGTGTATCATGACTTGGCAAAATGGCTAAGTGTCAAGGACAGAATCCAGAGGAACAGAAGTGAAGGATAATAGAGAGAAACTACACTCCGTTCTGGAGTAAGGTACAATGTCGGAGGAGAAGGTACTTAGTGATAAGAGAAAGAAGGCTCTAGCGGCGAGACAAGGACGTCGGTGTTAGGGCACTAAATCACTCAGAGGCAATAGACCCTTAAGCTAATGTGTAGATCCTGAAGCTAGTGTGAGATTCAACTGAGGTATATCTACAACAGAAGACCAGTATTTATATGACTAGATAGTCAAGGCACCGTTCTCATGGTACCTGACATATATTCCCACAAAGTCCAATATTAGATTGAGAGGCTCACACGGTATGACACAGAAGAGAAGGAAGGCAGACAGTGGGAAGGCGATCAGAAAGACAATGGCTCTTAGGTGGGAACCTACTCACATCACTAAGCCCGACCCTAGGGTAGTCCCCTTACAGTCGGGGCAGAGAGCGACTTATTGAATGACCTTGGCTTCAACTTATGTGTTGCGCCCTGGTCTCCAGTCGTGAGGTTGGTCACGTATTTTGGAGTGGGGGAAGTCGCCAAGACAGAGGTCCTAAGGAGTTGAGTGAAGGAGTTGGAATGGACAAGAGGAGATTAGGACCAGATGACATTAATTTACAGACTGAGAAATTACACTGTAACTACTTAGTACTTATAGTAAGTGTGGAATAGGAGGAGAGTAGTCTACTATGCTATCCTACTATTATTAGAATTATTAGGAGAAAGAAATTACATAATTATCATATTTCTGGAATATGACACTAAGTCATTATTTATATTTCTTTTCTTTTCTTTTTCTTTTGGACTTATTACACAAGAAAGGAGTACAGAAAGATGTCACATGACCAAGTCACATGACATAGTGTGACGTCACACAAACCAAGTCACATGACAACTGTGGGAAAGTAGTTCACAGACCATGTAGTAATTGTATAAGTAGTGTACAAGGAATACATGAGGACTTTATCGAGTTCTCCTTGTCAAGTGCTGATAAAGGAGCAGTTGGCCTTATTCCAGCTCAGGAGTTAGCTATTCTGACATTGTGCCTCCTCTGGGATGCCTTTACAATACACCTCTGCTTATATTCTCAGTTTTGCTACTGAGGTCCTCCCTTATTTCTGCTGTACTTCTCCCTTTGTAAGGTGTACTACCTCCTCCTCTTCTGCTCGCCTTAACCTCCTTTCCTCCCTCATCTTTTCCCATGATGGGCATAGAGTGTGCTGGTTTCTTTCTCTCTTCCTTTCTTGGTGGCATCGCTTCTCATGCCACCTGTTCCTGCTTTCTCTATGGACATTCCCTACAACAATGTTCCTCCTTTCTGCACTTAAAATAGCAGACTATTTTTTCCACCATTTCTTTTACCTTCTTTCTCCTTATTTCTACTCCACATCTCATTACTCTACTGGCCAGTACTTCAAACTTATTATGGGGAACTGGCTTCCCTTCTTCTTCCTTCTCCTTCCTACAGTTGTGGGCCAGGTGCCTGAACCCCTTGCAGTACCAACACAACTTTTCTTCCAACTTTGCCCTTAATTTAGCAAGGGTATGCTTTTCTTTGAGCAAGTTGCTCATTAGTTGTTTGTATTGTGTTTAAGACATTATGTTGATATCTCAGGGAGTACGGAGTTAATGTTTTTTGATTCTGCTAATTACTACGTCTGCTGGGGCACAAAATCTTCATCCAGCCAGAGTCTTACTGCCCTACTAACTACTGCCTTAATAATAGGGTTATACGATCACCTCAAGGAGAGGATCCCTAATCTAGATAGCTTTCTAGAAATAACTGCCACTCCTCTGCATGTACTTGGTTACAATAGACTACAGCACGAGGTTTCTATTGTGAAAGGCAATACAAGTATCCTAATTTAACACCACCCAGTTGACAGGTCAGGTCTTGGAAGCGATGCCTGGGTATGGTACTGTTCTGCCACTGATAGTCCCTAACTGACTATCAAGTTCCCTTAAGCCAAGGGCCTGGCTATGTATGGAGGTAATCAACAGTTGCAATGACCACCGATCAAGGGTTGATAAGAGTGAGAGTAATAGATTGAGCAAGGTCCGAGGTATCTAGAAGTGTAATCGAGTTCTACTGTTAGTGATTGATTGTAGAGCCAGAAAAGTCAACTGCTCTTCAGGGTTAGAAGAGAACTCGATGGAGTTCTTGCTCAATTTCTGCTATACTATTTATACATATTGTATCTATTTGTCCATGTTATAATTACAAGTTCTTTTCCCTGTCCATCACTTCTTCTTCCCATGTCACCTGTCAGTTTGTCTTATCAATTGATCCTGTTCATCACTCGCCCTATCAACCGTTCTCATGATGTCATAGATCAACTCATGACAGTGATTACATTCCTTGATGACTATTTCTCCTATTGCAGAGTTGCTTTTTTGTGCAAAAAAACAGATGTTACAGAAGCAATTAAAGCTGTTTCTAGCTGTGGTCAAATATCACTTTCTACTCTGTTAAATGCCTGTATACTAATAATGGAGGAGAGTATATGACATCAGAATTGCAATCCTTTCTACATGAACAGGAGATTGTCCATGAGACAAGTACATCAACAAAATGGTTGAGCAGAATGGTTAAATAGGACACTGCTAGAAAAGGCATAATCTATGTGACTTAAAGCATGTTTACCTGACTCCTAATGGGAGTTTGTTTTTGCAACCACCACCCATATCTATAACTGTACTTCCATTAAACATCTCAAATGGAAAACACCTCAGGAGATCTTCACAGATGAGAAACCTAAAATATTGCACCTCTATATCTTTGGTTGTAGAGCATACATATATCTCCCCAATGAAGTTCACACAAATAAACTTACACTGTGCTCTGAACTGATGATATTTATTGGGTATAAGGATAATGGCTACAGGTTCATTTGCTATACATAAGGGAATGTTATATTCTGCTCTACCCAAGCCATCTTTGATGAAGGACACTTTTCTAGATGTCTATCCTCTCATCCCAGAGAGAGAAGGCCCCCTGATGGGCTAACCTCAGAGATGGAATTGTTAGCACCTGGACCTTTTGGTGTAGATGAACCTGCTCTAACACTCTTTCCACCAACACTTGTATATCCTAGACCCTCTACTCCTCCAATCCCTCCTAATCTGCCAACTCACTCAGAATCTTCATCTCCCTCTCCTCCACTAATACCACCTAAATGGTCCTTAGTGTGAAGATTGAAGAGGTCAAAGATGTTAAAGATAAAGATGTTGAGATGTGTTCCCTAAGCCCATCTTCTCTTGCAACTGGTCCCTCATAGTACACCCTTTCTCAGGTTCCAACTATGATACCTCAAAAATGAGGTAATGATCCACAGCCAGAAGAAGATGTTCCTCCTCTGAGATATGGCTTGAGGAAATCAATCTATGAGACTAGAGTCCCTTATAGAGAAGGCAATGTATATGGAGAGGATTACCATCCCATAGATATCTTGAGGTACCCTGAGTGGCAATGACATCTTGGTGAGGCTGATCCAGATATAGCATGCAGAATACTTGAGAATGCTTGCAGACACATTCAAGTGTAGCCTGATACTATTTCAATTGGAGGAGTATAGTATTCATACAGTCAATGGGACAATACTGTTAATATAAATAGAATCCTCTATGAAGTTGACTGGGTAGGACAATGACCCATCATAATTGACATAGAGGGAAATAGGATAGATGCTACATCCCTAGCAGGTAAGTCAGCTACCACAGCTATTACCAATCATATGGTATACCTTGCAAGAGAAGGGGAGCAAAGCATATTTGCTTTCTCTTAGAACTAAGAGCAACTGAGACTCATTTTCTACCAAAAACCTTTAAAAATGTTGCTAAACTACAAGCTAACTCTAAGAAAAGGTAGCTTGAGTCCTCTCTTGAGAAGCTGAAATCACTCAAAGACAGAGATGTTTATGAGATTGTAGACCTTCCTAAGAGAAGAAAATCAGTCAAGAACTGCTGGGTATTTAACATCAAGCCTGATAATCATTATCAATCTCATCTTGTTGCTAAAGGATTTTCTTAAGTTTGTCTCAAACTTCATTTGGTCATATCTCAATCAATTCTTCAACAATTCACAAGGTCTTAATGGCTACGGAAAGCCCTCAAAAAGACTTTTTGATAGATGCCAGTCACGTCTCAAGGCAATCAATATTGGCTGAGATATCAGGCAGATCAACTGGCAACCACTATGGTACCATTTATTAAATCACCAATATCTCAAAAACTGCCATGATCGATGCTTTGGTTCTAGACTTAGCAGAAGCCTTCTTTATAGCGCTCAGAATGAGCCTAGAACAACCTCAAGACAATAAATATTAGTGGAGATATGAAGACCTCAATGTTTGCACATGGACTTCATTAATTACCCATAGATAGTCATCTGTCCTTATCTTAGAACAAAGGACAGTCTTCATAAGGTTAATGTCACAGTTGTGCTATGGACCAGTAGTCACATACTGTATGGTTTACCACTACACCAAAAGGGCAATGTTAGCAAGGCTACTTGCTAACGAGGGTCTAGCTATTTATGTAGTTCATTGAACAGGTATTTTGTTATACCTCCATGACATTATTTAGTAGTCACTTTTCTGTGACAGTAAAGTTATCACTATTTACAGCCCAAATGTACTACCATATGTAGAACAATAGATAATAGCATGTGATGATCTGTCCTAGTACATAGACCATCACAATTCTGTATATAAGGACTCCCTGTCTGAGGATTAGACCTCAGCCTTAACAACTTCTTTTGTCACCATCTGAACTTTGCTTATAAGCTCTATTTGAATATATTTTCAACTCAATCACAAACAGTAAGTGGCCTTTTGTGATAAAGTTGAAGGCATTAACTTTGATGAATTATTCTCTCTAGTTGTCTGCTATGAAATTGCAACTACTTCTTGCTGTTGCTGTACTTGAGGATTTGGATATCCCAAGTGTTGACATAAAAACAGCCTACTTATATAGTGATCTGGATAAGAAAATCTACATGGAGCAACCAGAAGGTTTCAGATTACCTGGAAAAGAAAACAAAGTCTAGTCACTTTGCAAAGCATTGTATGACCTTAAGCAAGCTAGCTTATCCTGGTGGTGCACAATGACTAAGTCAATGCTTGCCCTAGGATTTAAGAGATATAAATCCAATGCTGGTATATATCACTATTATGACAGAAAGACTAAAGCACTTGTTATAGCAATTGTCTATGTTGATGATGTTTGCTTTATGGGTACTAAATATTTCCTGCTCCTCAATGAGTTGAAGCAGAAATTTATGGCTAGATGGGAGTGTTGTAACCTTGGTGAAACCATAGAGTTCCTAGGTATCACAAACTTTATTTGGACCTATCTTCACTAATTCTTCAATGATTTCTATAGTCTCAATGGCTCTGGAAATCCCTTGCAAAAACCTTTCAATCAATACCAGTCATGTCTTGAGGCAATCAATATCAGCCAAGATATCAGGCAAATCAGTAGATAACCACTATAGTACTGTTTCTTAAATCACTGATATCTTGGAAACTGTTGTTGCAGCAAAATGAATTGAGTGCAGGGGAAAAGAGGGAAAGACAGAAAGACTTAATTAAAATGTAACTACAATCCCATATTTATATGTAAATATCCAAAACAAATGCTAGAGTTTCCAAGACAACTTGATGTCATTCCATAACAAGAATATCATTTCATGACAACTGTCACAATTAATGCTTTGCTTCTAGGCTCAGAAGAAGCCCTCTTTATAATGCTCAGAATAAGCTTAGAATGACCTCAAGGCAATTAATATTAGTGGAGATATGAAGTTCTTAATGTTTGCACATGGACTTAATCAATTACCCATAGATAATCATCTGCCTTTTCTTAGAACAAATAACAGCCTCCAGATGGTTAAGTTATTACTATTTTAAGTACAAAGGCACTACCATACATAGAATAATAGGTAGTAGCATGTGATGATCTGTTCTAGTGCATAAACCATCACAATTCTATATATAAGGACTTTCTGTCTGAGAATTAGACCTCAGACTTAGCAACATCTTTTGTCATTGTCTAAACTTTGCATTTTTGAACTCTTCAAAGTATCAAAGCACCTATTACAAATAGTAAGTAACCATTTGTAATACTAGGCATGTACATAAGCCATGATCATAAAAATAAAGATATTTATTGATCAATGTGAGTACTTAGAGAAGGTGCTGACACACTTTAATGTTGTGACTAATCCTACTCATACTCCACTGCCATCTGAGTTTAGTGTTAAACCAAATGAAAAGCAGTATAATCCCAAATTTCACCAAAAGTACCAATAACTAGTTGGTTCTCTAATGTACTTGATGATTAGCTCAAGACTAGGTATTGGCTTTGCAGTTGTCAAGTTAGCTCAACAGATGGCAAACCCTTCTAACAATTATTATTGAGTTGGGTTATACCTCTGTAGATACTTGCTTGTTACTTGCAGATATCAGCTTGTCTATAATAGATTAAATAATGAATCACTTGTAGCATACTCTGATTCTGATTGGGGCCAAGACCATGAGCATCACAAGTCAACTACTGGCTATTTTACTATGCTAGCTCAAGGAACCACTTCCTGGTTAAGTCGCAAACAGAAATCAGTAGCCCTCTTCTCTACTGAGGCCAAGTATATAGTACTCTCTGATTATAGTTGCTAACTTGTCTAAACATCAAATCTTCTAAGTGAGATTAGTTTTGATATTCCTGTCCCTCATCTCTATGGTGATAACCTTGGATCACTCTTCTGGAGCACTAACCCAGTGCAAGAAAAAAGGTCCAAACACATTGATATCTGGTATCACTATGTCAGAGATACAATAGAGGATGACAAAATCAAGCTATACTACATTGATGGAGCCAGAAATTCTACTGATATCTTGACTAAGAATCTTGGCCAAGTACTGTTCCATCAATTCTGTCCACTCCTTGGTTTGGAGATTCTATGAACTCTCCTTTTAATTTATATTGTCACTCAATGACTACTACTTTGAGTGAGGGGGAATGTTAAATTAAATGATTATTGTACTGTGTATTCATATACAAGTTGTGCTTACATAAGCATATTTGCTTCTTTGTCTCAACTACCATGTCACAAGGGCTTCTCTGTTTCTCTCAAGATCTCTCCTTCCTATTAGGCCTTCTATCAATACTTGTTGGATAACCCAGTGAGTAGGCCATTATTTGTCCCTACTGTAATTGCTGCTCTCTATTCTTCTAACACTCACTTAGCCTGTGTCATATGACGGAAAATAACCATTAAATAATATAATTTCCTTTTTATTTTATATTATTACTAATTTTTCGCTCCTAAACTTCTGTTGTCTACTCCTATAGGATCACAATGTAGACTAATTACTTGTACTCCTCCTATTCCGGACTTAGTATAAGTACTCCAGTAGTTACATCCTAGTCCCTTAGTTTGTAGATTAAAGTCATTTACGTCTTTTCCTTGTCCTACCCTCACTCCTATCAATCTATACCACTCCTCTCCGAGACTCCTGGCAACAATTCAGTCCTCCTGAAATACGCAACCACACGTGCGACAGTCGATCGAGGCACAGCGCACGAGCTGAGGCCAAGGTTGTTCCCCCACTTTTTGTTGTCAAATCCCTTTCATTCCGGAGTAACTCTGCTCCATTCTGGGTCACTCCGCTCCCGCTCCGCACGTCCCTGACAGCCTGGATGACTTAGAAACCCTCCTAGTCCAAGTTGACAAGGAGAACTTAATAGAGTTCTCATTTAATTTCTGTACACTACTTATATACCTTTTACTATTTACTTCTATTTGTAAAGTCCCATGCACTCCAATTCATCCAACTATCCTGCATGTCTGATCTTTAGAAACTAAAAGAAAAGAAAAGAAAAGAAATAATGAAAATAGAAAAAGAAATACTTAACTGTTTTGCCAAGTCATGACAACCAATATCATCTGTCTCTCACAACTTTGAGTCTGGCACAAAATACTACCTCTCTTTTGAGCTTACTGTTGGTGAAGGGCCCTTTGACTATATCCTCACAAAACCTAGCACAATGCTGTTAACTGCCTTTACTACCGTGGAATCATCTAGAGACTGCAAGTACATTTGCTTTCCCCTCTCTCATCTCTCCTCTCTCTACCTACTTGACATACCTGAGAATATCCCCCATTGCTTCAATGACCCAAACAGTGACACCCTCATTGTCAACTTTGGCATGTGAGTCTTTCATCTATTTCTGCTCCCTATCACAAAAGGTCACTTACTAATTTGTGATGGTTAATTTGATACTTGAATAGTTCAAAAAAGCGAAGTTTAGACAATGACAAAAGATATTGTTAAGTCTGAGGTCTAATCCTCAGACAGGGAGTCCTTCAATACAAAAGGGTGATGGTCTGTGCACTAGGACAGATCATCACATGCTACTATCTATTGTTCTACATATGGTAGTGCCTTTGTGCTGTAAATAGTGATAACTTAACCTTATGGAGGCTGTCCTTTGTTCTAAGAAAAGGACAGATGACTATCTATGGGTAATTAATAAAGTCCATG
>Ga0153963_1000032_pt1 | contig 19101 bp, 6 predicted proteins | sample TSFL047MetaG_FD_104692 | JGI IMG/M metagenome (GOLD analysis project Ga0153963, IMG submission 104692) | Attine ant fungus gardens microbial communities from Florida, USA - TSFL047 MetaG | ecosystem: Host-associated > Fungi > Mycelium > Unclassified | place: USA: Florida, Withalacochee...
AATGCTTAAAGAAATCTAATTAAAAAGTTAGAATTTATATACTATTTAAGCGATCCTAAGGTAAACCTTATTAGTTAAGGACTTCCAGAAGTAAAACATTTCAGTAGGGAAAGGAAAGGAAATTTTATTATATATTATTATAAACTTTTAGTGTTTTAAGCTTTAGATTGATAATTTGTTTATCGAATTAGTTACGGTAATTTTATATATTTTTATTGATTTAGAGTTATATTAGCTAATATTTATTTATTGTTATGACTTACCTATTTTTGTTTAGTATTTTAAATAGTTTTATTCATGAGAATTTATTGAGTCTATTGTTTAGAGGTAAATTGTAATTGTAGATTTTATCTTTAAAAATTTTATATATTTATTAATGGAAAGACTTTAGAAAAATATAATTTATACCTTTTTTATTAAATATTTTATGTTAAATGGAGAGGAATTAATAATAAATAGAATTAATAAAATTATTATGGATAAGCATATTTTAAATATTATTATTAAAATTAATTAATATTATAAAACTTAATATATCTACATAATTAAACTAGTTAACCTAAAGTATAATGATAAGAGATTTACAATTTAGTTGATAATTGAACTTTTATTTTAGATATTTTTTAAATACTTTTCATGCAATATAATTGAATAAGATTTGTTTATAATCATCAATTAATTTCTTGTTTAATCTACAACTATTTTTAGTAAGATTTTTATCATTTTAAAGGTTTTTGTGTTTTATATTGATTTTATTTCTTACTTATTCCACTTTGATTTTGTACTCTTTGTTGAGGGTATTTTTCCAATTATTTAATTTGGATAGGTTGATATACCTTTAGTTTTATATTTAATTACAATTTAGTATTGTGTTTATTTTATTATATTTAATTCCATAATTTATATATTTTATATATTATATATAGAGTTCTTTTTAAAAATGGTAATCTTTAGGTTATTATAGTTAGTATTTATACTTTTCTATCCATAAACCTTCATTATTATAATTTTGGTTCTTTTAGAATAATCATCATATCTTAATAAAGCTAATTTATCTATATTGTTAACAGTTCTTATGTTATAATCTATTTGGGTAAAACCTTTACTTGCAAATATAGATTTTTTAGATAAATACATACCTCCATAATCCACTAATGTGAAACTAAATACACCTTTTGGTTTTGTTTATATTTATCAAGAACTAAACAATAGATTTTACATTAAATAAAAATCCGTGTATAAAAGTATTTTCTTAAATTAATTATAAAGTTATACAATAATATCTCTTCAACTCCGCTAACTAAACATCATCATTAATAAATTAATAAAGTAAATACAAAAGTCTACAAAAGTAACAAAATTAGAAAAATTAGTAAAAATAACTAAAAGTTAAAAACTGTAGCTTAGTTTCAAGATAAAAATTTAATAAAATTAACCAAATACAAATTAATACAAAAGTATATAAAGATATACAATTTACCTAAATTGCTCCCATAATAAAAGTTAGCAAAACGGACAATAAACTAATAAATTTAAAACCAAAATATAAAAATTAAACTGAAGTAAAGCCACACATATAAAATATAGCTCACTTTCTTAAAAAATAACTAAAATGATTTAATTTATAGCTGACATTTAAGTGTGTACACAAAGTAAAATTACTACAAAATAAATACCCTCAACTTTTTGTTCAGTTACAGTAGAAAATTTATTATTTATGACTTCGAATTAATAGATTTTAGCTTAACTATTTTAAAGATACTTAGTATGATTTATATTTGTTTTTTAGATAAACATGGCTAGGGGTCAAACTTAAAATTTTAATTATATATATTTGATATTTATAAAACTAATACTTAAGGTAATTAATTTCCAAAGTTTATAATTCTTATTAATTAAAGAGTATACTAAACTATGGTAGCTAAATACAAAATAAGTTTAAAGAAAATTTGAATAACTAGTTTTATTTAAGGGTTACTTTGTTATACTTACTTAGATTACTTAAAATTAAATAATTAATAGGAATCGGAATAAATTAATCTTTTTTAATTACAAAGCTGATTTTTTAAAAAATAGATACTATTTTAGATACTATACTCTATTATACGCATATAATAATTTTATTGGGGAAATCAAAAACTTTGCAAGTTATAGCGCAAATATCTAAAGATCGTTATAGCGGTTAAATCGTAAATATCGGTAATAAGTGGAAATCTACAAGTAGGGGTATTAAACCTAAATTTAAGTAATAGCCTTTTTATTAAGTCTGTAAATAAGACTAAATTTTTAAGGTAGTTATAGTTAGGCTAGTATATATTTATAAAGACTACATAAAGTATGAAGAATTGCAGTATAGCTAGTAATTTTATATAAAAAGTATAGAAAAACCTTTAAAATTTTTTTATTTTAGTTTTCGTAAATAAGTCATCTATTTTGCAGCTTTCCAAAAATAAGGCCTAATTACTTTAATAAATAGAAATAACATAGAAAAAAATATAAGAAAAAACAAACAAGCACTAATTTAAATCTTGCTTTAAAAAGCATGAAGAATATTATTAGGAAAGTGTTAGTTTTATAGTGAGAATTATATTTTTATATCCTACGTATAAAATTTGCTAATATTGAATAGCCTTTTAAGGCTTAAATTAATAGATTTATTAGATCCAAAAATACCTAATTATAGCCAAATTAAAGCCCAAATGAAACAAAAGTAAAATTTAATTAGATAAGGCAACTTTACTTTAAATTAAAAAGAATGACATCCAAAAATGGATAAAGAGTCTGAGACTGGAATTAGATATTCAAATTATTAATTGTTACTTTACTTAAAAATATTTATTTATTAAAATAGCACTTATAAAGGCTTTTATTGTTTTTATCTGTTATTAGGAATTTAATATATTAGTGCATTACTGCTTATTTAGATTAGATTAGTTTTTAAAAATAAAGGTGTTATTTAGCAGCCTTATATTAGAATTAGATACTTATTAAATTATTTTTTGACTAGTATAACAAAAGTAGAAAATTTAAGCCAAGACCTTATATTCTATTTTTCTTAAACTTACAAAACTACTTAGAAAAGAAACTAATTAAACACAAAAATAGTATGGTCTTTGTATTTATTTAATTTTAACTTTTATTGGTTATCTTTATTATATTTTTCAAGTGTAATAGAAGGCTTATTATTTATTAATAATGTTTAAGCAACTTAAATAAGTATAAATTGCCCTTAAAGGAAAATCAGTATAAGAACGTTATTAAAACTAGCACTTATTAATAAAAAAAAAAATAACAAATATTTATTAACAAGTAAGACTTAGTTCTAATTATTGGATAAATTAAGAAATAAAAAATACGTTATTTGGCATATTTAATATAAATATTAATCAATAGAAAAAACTTAAGCTAAGATAATTATTGTTTATTTAAATAATTTTAGAAGGAAAAACAAAAACTTTAAAAAGAAAATTAAGGCAATATATATCAGTATATAAGTAAAAGTCGTTGCAGTTAAAGTATAAGTCTCTTAGTCGTTGCATTTCTAGTGATAAGTCGAGGTAGTTAAAGTATAAGTCTATTAGTCGTTGCATTTATAGTTACAGTTTAACTTAAAGTTAAAGCACTTATATATATCTGTATTTATCTTTATTAAATTAAGTTCAAATAAAGCCCTTTGTTAGAAAATATCTCAGATTAATACATATTTTATATTTACGAAATATTTTACTTAAAAAAGAATTTTGAAAAAATCAATCATTTTGTTTATAAATCAAATCTTATCTTTATTTTTTATCAGTAGGATCTAGTACATAAAACCAACAAAGAAATCATTATTGAACTTATTTATTTAATCTCTTCATTTATTTTGAAGCTTAGAGAGTTTAATAAGAGTCAATGAAAGATCAGTTAAAAGTCCGGAAAGTATGGCAAGTACCTATGGTTTTATTAAATATAATAGAATATAATAGACTTCAAATTTAAATCCCAAATAAAGCCACAAAGTATAAAATTTAAGTTATTTATTAAGTTTAAGTAAAGGTCTGAATCAACCCTAAATTTAAATTGGAGCCTTATAATTAATTAACTATTTACTATTTTTAATAGACCAAAGGATAGACCAGTCTAATAAATTAACCAACAAAATAGATTTATTTTATTTTTAAGGAATAGAAACAAACAAAATAGAAAAGCTTAGTATATCTATTTAATTTTAAGTACTGTTTAACATAATATAATTATACTATTTATCACTTTTATAAACCTATAATTTTTATTATACATGCCTTTTACTTTTTATCTTAATAAATTAAAGTAGTTTTATAGACCCGGTTTCGTTTAGCAGACCTTATATTAGTGCTTTAAATTATAGACTAATTAATAAAACCAAAGAAAGCCAAATGCGTGTTTATAATTACTTAGAATAAGATTTCTAGTCTTTAAATTATTTATTTTATTTTTATTCATTCGGCTAGGTATTAGAAGTATTAGTATTTGTGATTATTTGGATTAAACAAAAGCAAATAGCGGCAGGTAGGAAAAGTTTAAGCTACTAATAATTAAAGCATTATTCATATTTTTATGCATTAAGAGGAATTGAACCTCTGTAAAAAGTATTAACAGTACTTCGCTTGACCACTTTGCTATTGCTATTGCTATAATCCTTCTATCTTTAGATTCATAACTTTTTTTTCTTAATAATGCAAAGTAATTAGATATTTTATTATAGTTAGACCTTCAAATACACCAAACATAATTTTTGGATAAAAGGTATTGGATAATAAGCTTGCATAATTTAAAATAATAGCTATATTTCTTAATCGTCTCTTATTTGTTTTGCCTTTCGCCATAATAGGTTTAAAAAAGATAATTATCCATAAAAAAAGATAAAGCCATTAAGGGAGGAATAGCTAACTACACTCTTAATCTAAATCTAATCCTAAAGCTAAGAACTGTCTGGATCTATGCTTATATATATTTTATATAAGGTATTATATGTATTATTTTTTGATTTGTTCTAACTTTACTAAAAAGGTTTATTTCTAGAAGTACTTATCATAAGACTATATTAGTATTATTATATAAACATTACCCTAATTTTAGCTTATTATATTTTTTTCCTTATGTAAATATACATCCCAAAGGGCCACATTTGCGCAATATAGGTTTTTACTGATAAGTAGGATTTTTAAAGTGGTTATTAAATTTATTATAAATATTAAAATAGACGATCGCTCCCAATACAAGCAAGTATAAATCTCATTTATAAAAAAATCTCAGTATAAGTTTCTTAAAGCAAGTCTCATAATCTTAAAACAAAATTTTAGCACAATAAAAGACAATTAAATATTAAAGTCAGTTCCAATAAAGCACTTATAAAGGACCCTCCAAAAAATTCCAATTCCAATTCCTAATCATTAGAAAGTCTAAAGTATCAAGTCTCCAATTAAAGCAATTATAAAGCCAGTTCCAATAAATTTTTATTTAAGCTCAATTAAACCCCATTTTGATTCGACCATAATTAAATAGCAAGTCTCAGTATAAGTCTAAGTATAAGATTAAGTATAAGATTAAGTATAAGTATAAGTAACCAATGAAAGTAAAATTAAATAAAGACAAATTATGGCTGATTCTTTCTAATTAGAAATAAAATTAGTTTTGGAATTAAAGCTTACCCAAAAATTCTTAATATTTAAATAGGGAATTTATACTTAAACATTTTGTTAGATTTTTTTATAAAGGAATTAGTCTTATACTAAATTTTTTTATTTATGATCCGCACTTATATTTGAGCACAAATACTATTATTAATTTGTTAATTACCAACCCTTTATATTAGTTAGGCTTTCTTATTAAATTTACAAAGACTTTGATAAAGTTTAACTCTTTATTAGTTATATTAAAGTATATATACACATAACCCTTTTTAAATTAGGGCTATACGAATTAAATTTTAATTTATATACTTAATGTAAGCTATAGCATTTGCTAATATTTGTTTATCCTTTAAAAAAAAAGAAGACAAAGACAACAGAACAGAAAAAATAAAAAGTTAAAAGACACAAAATTTACCTTAAACATTTCAATACAAAGATAATATTTATAAATATTTATGAAAAACAAATAACAAATTTAAAATTTTTTTATCTGTTATCATTTTTTATCCAATGTTGTATTTCCACCTACCCTTTGCACGTTTTGATCCTTTAATCAGGTAAAATTAGTTTATTTAAATGAAGTATTAGAAGTCTTAGTTGAAGTATACGTAGGATTTATTAAGTCGTAAAGTCGTACCTAATTTAGTATTATTAACAGAACTAATTCGTCTTATTAATTATATGGCTAATCTATGTAACCCACTAGGGAGTATTCGTAGTTTATCTTAAAAAAATCTTAGTACAAAGTAATAGTAATATAAAAAATATCTAAATCGTCTTATTACCTAATTCGTATAAGTACCTAATTGTCTAACTCATAATTAGAGATCTAGGCTAGTATTGTTAAGAGATTAAGATAAGTAAAATCACCTATCTAATTCGGCTAGTATTATTCCCTTTTAGGCTACTCTTATTCCCTAAGTTTTTAAAAAAATAGGAAACTGTATTAAACCTTATTTTTTCTAGGCTTAACATTATATTTTTATTGAATATATATTAATTAAGATTACTTTTCATATAATAAATGTTACTAGATTTTAGTAACAATTTGTTAAAATAAGACAAGTACAAGTACTTAAGGAAAAATACAAAGACTTAAAATTTTAACTAGATACAAGTAAAGTAATTAAGTTATCTTATTAAGAGATATATAACAAAACCCGCATTCGTAAAAACCGATAGCTACACAAAACTAATCTTATTTTTTAGACTCAGATAAATATATTTTTATCTTTCTATTGTTAAGAATCCGCTATATCTCTTTAATCAGCTAGCTCTCTTAAATAAACACAAATTTTGCTAAGGACTTTTAATTTAGTATTATTTATAGGATTAGTATTAGTATAACATTATTTAATAAAAAAAATAAATGTAAAGTATAAGTAAGTAGACCAAATTTAAAAAATAAACGATAGCTTTTGGTTTTGCGCTATGACTGTTTTAGTAAAATAATAGATCTAATTGATTTTTTAACTTCATATTTTTGTTTTAGAAAGGGTGAGCATGCGGGGTTTTGGATAAGTATGTATAAATAATTTATAATTAAATAATTAGGCAATAAATATTATCTAAATAAATATCACTAAATAATTAATATGTTTATATTTTATTTATCTAAACTATCTACTCTTATCTAGTTAAAAAAATTAAATAAGATAGAAATAAATTATAGTCTCATAATAACTTAGTCTTATTTTATGACTATCTCTGAGAATTAAAATAGATCAATAAAAAGGTGTTTTACTCCAGGGCTGTTAGTTTATTTTTAATATTTTCTAAACTAAATTTTACTGAAATACTTTTATTTACAGATTTTTTATTTTAAGGGAAAGTTAAAGAAATATTTTATATTTTATTAAAAAGGGAGCTTTTAGAATAAAGAGAATTTTAATTAAATATTTTAACTTATTTTTAATTATTTTTATTATCTTTATAGTTTTTATACTATGAAATTATTTTTATCATATTTTTTATACTTAAATACTTTTTTAGTAACTGTTTTTACTTTTTTTTTGTTTTATTTTACATTTTTGTTTTATTTTAATAACTTTGCCTAATTTTAATTATTATTATCTATATATTTTTGACATTTACACACATTTTTTAGACTTTTTATATATTTCTTTAATAACTTTCCATGTATTATATTACTTTGTTATGTATTATATAACTTTATTAGCAGTAAAATAGGAAACTTATCCAATTATTTAATAATATTTAATTAATTAATGGAAATAAATTCTATAAATTTTAGTTGTTTACTTTAGCTAAATTGTATTATTTTAATGGTTGTTTTTATTTTTAATGTAGTTGGATTAAATTACTAATATTTAAGTAAAGTTTTTATAATTTACCTATTTATAGTTCTATATACTACTCAATACTAAGTAAATTTACTTATTTTATAAAACTAGTTTACATGCCTTAAATTATATTAACCTTATATTAAACGTCTATAAATAATACTAGTTATACCTTAGTCAGAATACTACGCATAATGTTAAATACTTAATATACGTATAATACCTAACTCCTAACTTAGTCGTAACAAAGCAATAATTATATATAATTGTAAACAAGTCTTACAAAAGTATAAAGCTATCTAATTCGTTATACAAACTCTCAAAATTTTCCTACGTATACTAGACTAATACCTTTAAATTAGTATAACTAGAAATAATCCTATAAATATAAATAGAAGTTGAAATAATATTAAATGCATATCTTTGCTTTACCTAGATTTTAAAATTAAAATTATAAATCCTACGTATACTTACATAAGTGATTAGAAAATACTTTTTTTGATAGTTATACTTAGAATGATACTTATTTACAACATATTTAAATTTAAAATAAAATATAATAATTTATTTGAGTCTTTTATAATTTAGTTTGGTAAAGATTAGATACTCTTCGATTTTTATTCATTAATTAATTAAAAAAGGTTGGAAAAAAACCTAATAATATAAGATTATTTATATAAAATATTTAATTGTAGATGTTTAGTTGGCATGTATATCCTTTTTTTTCATGGTGAAGACAAGTAAGAAGAATTATACACATTAATCTAGATAAGAAATATATATATATCTCAAAATTGATTTATGAGTTAGCACGAGTTAAATAGTATAGTACCCTAGTCTTAGTAGAGTTAGATATTTATCAAATTATTACTACTTATATTTTTATAATTAGAGTTTAGAGGTTTAATGCACGTGTTATATAAGCATATTAGGGATCACAATAAAAGAGCAACAGAGTTAGAGATAATTATTATTATACTTGAAGATCAAATAGGTTACGTAAACAAAATAAATTAGAAGATTATTACTTTAAACCTAACGAAGTTTACTAAGACCTTTTAAATATATTTTCAATATCGTGAAAAAAGTTTGGTGAGTAAAGTAAATATTTATAATTGATAAAACCAATTAAATGTTAATCCTTATCAGAGTCAAATGGAATTTTTAGTTTACCTTTTATGATATAAAATATAGGTTAATTAGAAATAAATTATTACGAATAATCAGATTCGAACTGATGACAACCATTTGGAAGAGTGAACTTATACCGCTTAACTATACTCGCTATATATACTCTAATTTATTAAATAAGTTTAAATAAGTCAAATATTTTTAATACACTAGAAATATAAATTAAGATTTATAATTATTAGTTATTATCTAATTGTTCTATTTAAAAGTTTATTTATTTCTTAACAATTTAAAATAATAGATATAGCTCGGTGATAAAGGGTAAAAATATATATAAACCATATTAAGGATATAAATATCCAGGGTTTAAAACTAATCCTTATTAAAGCTGTTAAAAAGGTATTTAAGTGTACTAGCTATATACCACAAGGAATAAAAAGGAAACATAAAATAAAAAGATTAAGCAAATAAAGGTCAGTCAAAATTAAATATAAAAAAAAAGTAAAGCACTTAAATATGCTAATCATGGGCCAAATCCTGTGATATAAAATTTTTAATAAAATAGCTAAAAGTTACATATTTAATTACCAGTTTTTAGTTAATAAAGTATATTAAGTTATTAGTTTAATACAGAATTTTTTTAATCTTATAAATTTGCTTAGTAATTTTTAGTTATAACTACAATTACAGTTAAAGTAATTCATTTTTAACTACACTAGTATAAGTAATGATTTATAAAGACTTTTAAAAATTAAAGTAATGTTAGAGGTGCCTTTTAAATTAAAGTGCTAAATTTTTAATTAACTTTTTATTACAGAATTGTCTAATTATCTTTATTAATTTTGTTATTATAGAAATAATGCTTTATTATTTAATATTTTTTATTTATGTACTTAAATCAGGAATAATACTATAGTATTTCAAATACTTTTAAATCATCATTCTCCGAGTAATCCGATCTCCTCCTTTTGTTAGTAACTTTCAAATAAATACAGCATTGAATTATTAAAAGGTTTATATTAAGAGTATAGGTGATTTAATCATAGTATACTATAAAGTTTATGTGTTTTATATTAGATATTAGAATTTTATATTTAAACTAGCTCTATTTAATATATAGCTTATATTATTATATAATAATGTTCCATAATGTGTGCTATTTTGCGCTACTTTATAAATTAAATTTAAACGAAGAAAGAGAGTTTAAGGATATAAAACCCTTAAGAAGACCTTGTAGACCAATTTCCAACATGTTCCGCTTAATGCTATTGCTTATAATTTAAGTATAAGTTGATTTTTAAAAATAAATAAGGCACGACTTAGCACGAGTTATATGTTATATAATAAATCTATTTAAAGATCACATTTTAAATTAAATAAGACTGAATTGTATTAACATAAGTTATAAATACTATTAAATTAGAAGAGACTACTGATATACATGGAATAAATAAGTTTAAAGATAAATATATTCTTTATATCCTGATATTTAAAGTTTACATACTATATTAGAATCAAAGCTATTTGTATATAAATTTTTAAAAATAAAGGTTATTCTATAAATTAATAGAGAAGATAATAATAGTGATTGATATTTTTAAGCACTTATAAATTTTCCTACGGATTTAAACTTTGTTTAATTGTCTAGTCAATTATTTGTAATTTAAGAGTATGATCAATTTTATTTCGACTATTTGCTATCTCTGTTATAGATTTATATTATCAGGGTGCCTTATAATTAGACATTAAATAATAATGAGAAATCTTTTTATATTATTTCTGTTGCTCTTAATTTATAACCAGGGCTACAAAAGCACTTATAAAACTGTCTTTAATTTGTAACTTAACTAATTTTGTAACTTAACTTCTGTTATTCTATTTTAACTGCCCAATTATATATCTGTCTTAACAATATTTAAAGAAAATTCGTAGTATTAAGAAAAAGTAATAAAAAGTTTAAATTTTAAACTAAAACTTTATCGAATAAAAACAGTTAGTGAAATATTCCACAGATATTTTTTATAAATAATAAACATATTAAATAATAAAGTATAGAATCTAGACTCTAGAATAAAATAGAGAAAACTTAAACAATAATAAATTTTATTCAATAATTATTGAGGTTTTGTTTTTTTTAACCCTTAACTATTTTGATTTGAAGGTTTTAAAATGAGGGTAAGACTAAAAAGTTTATATGTAAAAGTCGGGATAGCTTTACTTAAAGCTGTTGTTAATTTTGGAGACTGATTTCAATTTTCATGTTTAATAAATTTTATTTTATTTGAGAGTTTTTCCTAAAAGGTATAATAATATTATTTAATGTTTTACTAAATTTTTAGTTAGCAAATTTAAAAAGGATTAATTCATTATCTACCAGTTATTATAATAGATGATTAATAATTGAAAAAAAATCCTAGTATACTGTATTACAAAACTTCGCTATTAAATAGCTGAGCTAATAGATAAGGATCCGTTTTATTATTTAATTTATACTGTATATCTGCCTGTTAACTTACGCAGTATCAATATAAAATATTTTTAAAATTAGTATATATTGTCAACAAGTCCATCAAAAGTTTTTGAAGTGATTTTCTATATCATCTATATCAAATTAATGAGCACTACCTAATTCTATCATATTACTATATCCTATATAACATTGTCTAATGACTATTTTTAAGTAATCTTGATTTTCCTTTTCTCTATCATTATAATAATTTATTAGTGATTCATCTTTTCTCTCTTCATCTTTATTTTATCATGTATTCTATCTTTCTCATTTATTTTTTCATCTATAATACCTATTTTTTTTATATCTCCATTCTCTCCATTCTTTCCATTCTTTTTATTCACTCCATGTCATTGTTCATTTATATTTTGATTTTCAGTATGAAAATGTTTAACTAGATAAAAATATTTACTAAAGAGAATATAGTTAATACCTATTTTATGAATAGATAGCTAAGCTCTAATTTGGATGTCTAGAGAAAATAAATATTTCATTTTCATTATCATCATATAGATAGACAAATATTTTGTATTTTTATTGAAGAATAATTTGCAAGATTTTTTATCAGATTTTATCCATGCAGGCTCACTATTTTATCAGTGTTTTTAAATTTATTTCCAATTATTGCTATTTATTCCTTTTTCTAATCTTTTTAATTTAATTGTATTAAAGAGACTATATAAGATATATATATTCTTTGAGTTGTATTCATATTATTTGAAGATTAGTTTTTAATTATTTAATATTTGTAATTATTACCTTTAATATTAAAGATAGTATTTACTGTGTATAAAGTAATAGAGTACAAAAGTAGGTTTTTTAAAAATAGTAATTTATTTTGTTATAGATTATGGCTTTTATTTATATATATAGTTGTTTTCACTTGTTAACCAAATTATGGTTCATTTTACCCTTTAACATAAAGCAATTAAGTTTATATTACTGTAACTTTACACTTTATTTTTATTGGGGTTTGAAAGAGTTGAGTATACAAATATTTAGTTTTAGGTTTTATAGTAATTTATTAATTAAATCTATGCTAGATATTGCATTATTTTTGTTTTATTTTAGGCTTTTTTTGTTTACTGTAACTTTGTAGTTACTTGAATTACAACTTTACCTTATGTTTAGAACACAACACAGGTTAATAAATAACTACAGGAGTTGGTAGATATTTTATTTGTGTATATTTTGTTTTTATAATGCTTGTAATTTATTCCGGTATATTTTATATATTTATAAATTGATAGTTAAATTTATTTTAAATAAGTTGATGTATCTGTAAAGGTGAATTAGTTAAGTAACATTAAAATTGTTTAGTAATAGTTAAAGATTTTAACAAAAAGACTGTTATAGGTGTTATATATTTATATATAGTGTTGCTATTTGGTTAATTTTGTATAACATGTTTTTTACTATTTTTTATCTTTTGTTCCATTAACTTATTTTATTACTTTGTAATATCCCTCATAGCTCATACTCACCGTTAAAACTAGTGATGGCAATTTAACTCCTTGGTAACACACTACAAACTTCCTCTATATTCTTTCTAGAAGATATAAATTAAAAACATTACTAAAAATAGTAGACAATCCAATATTGTTTATTTCTAAATGCTTTCTACTTTTAAAAATTCATTTTCATTTTTTTGTTAATTTAAAAATTAGATCATCAAGAAGAGTTTTTTTACTACCTATCAAAAATAAGGTAATCAAAGTGTTCCTCTTAAACACTCCAAATTCGGGTTTTCTCAAACTCAGATAATCAAATAATCCCAACGAGATAAAACATCTATACAATAATAAATTATCTCTACTACTCAGTGTACACAAAACTAAAAGTACAAAAACATACTTTCTAACAAATTTATATACACTAACATAGATACTTCTCTACTAAAATTTTTTAAAATAACTTATAAAAAGATTACTTTGACTAGATTTGAAAAAAGACTGCTACATAAGGTTGCGAATACCTAAACAAAATGGAACATCTAGACATATATGAGTTACTTAAAAGTAAGGCTTATTTACCCTCACATCTTATTTTTCCTTTTTAAATTTTAAAACGTAGCCTAGGACAAAGCAAGTAAACAGGATTAATTCGATCTAAAACATAAAGTGCCAGACTGCATACCCACACCGTAGTACTGGACAAAAGTATATCTACGAGTTATTTTTAATAAATTATTAGATAGAATAAACCTAGACTTTATAAAAACCACGATGCATTTGTGAAATAGGATACCTAACGATGCCTTACACAGCAAAGAGGATTATAACCCGAAAACACGATGAAACTTGGACGTCTCCAGTAGAAGCAATAAAGACTATCACTACATGCGACATGAGTCTAACCGAGCAAAAAAAAATTTTTTAAAAAATTTAACACGGAAAAAGCATATTGTCAATAACCTGGTTAAACAATAAAAATTTAGCCTATCTCTCCAACTTTAACATTTTTAGACTAAACAAACTTCTTCTGACTCAACAAACAGACACGTTACCGATGATACAGTACGCAGATGATGGTTTAATCTATGCATTAAGATTATTTCCACACGAAAAGCGGTATTTTTAATAACTGGACAAATAGATTAATAAACATGGCGGTAACTGGGTTAACATTATAAATTTTCTAGCTCAGGAATATTGACAATATACCTTATTACAAGACCTAAGAAAACCGGAAAAGTAATTGCAAAGACAGAAAACATTTTAAAATCCACTCGATCCTCGATTACCTTTTAATTAAAAGACCAAGGACTGAGAATAAAACCAACATAATATGATGATAACGTCTGTATGCTAGCAAGGGTTTTTATTATTAAAAATAATAGACTGATTTGCATCGAAATATCAAGAATACGTACAAACTTGACTATTAAACGGTAGCATGATTGTAGACAACATAGAACAAGACTTTAATCTAACCTAGGTTAAATTGAGTTGGAAAGAGTTAAGTTTAAAACAGTACAAGAGAAGCTATCCGTTATGTCCACATACCGACTATTAAAAATAAGAAGAACTAGAGATAGACATCTTTAATTGTTTAAGTATAGCCATTCACTCATTATTACACCGAATAGATCAAGTTATATGCGAATAGACTACCCTTTTGAAAAGTAAAAAATCGATAAGAATTACCACACCATAGTGATAATGTACATATTCCTTTAGAACTATTGTAGCTAATCAAGATAGTTCAATAAAAGACCGTATAACTTTTGGAATTTTAAATCGTTAGAACGAGCTAAAAACTTTAAACTAGGCTATCCACTGATTGAAATAGAATCCCCCCCTGACCAGTCTATCAGTTTAACTATCGAATAACTATTCAGATTAAATCTTTGTAACTGAATCCGTATTTTGATTCTTTAAATCCTAATGTATCACCGATAAAACCATAACTTACACACTAAAAAGGGAAACCGACTAGATAGAAGCTTAACCCAGTTTTTATATAAACCCTACCGCTAAATTTTATGCACCCTTACTCAGGCAAATATGTACTGATAAACTTATACTCACCCGTATCATAAATCAACATTAGATTTAATCAAAATCAGAATAAATTAGATATATTTTATACTTATGACTTTGATATTTGAGCACAAATTCGTGGCACTTAATCTTAGTGTTACCCACCAAAGGATAATGGTATATTAATGATCAGATTTTACTTCCACTTAAAGATCTTAGAACAAATAACGACCTAGACAAAAGATATCTTCCATTATATATATGTAACTGATCTCTACACAGAACTAAGTCGTAGTCTAATAAAAAATAAAGAAATATAAGTAGGCTAGTTGCAAGGTCTAGTAGTAGTCTAATTAAGTTTGTTAAATTGGCTAGGCCTAATAAAATATATATTCATTTATTATTGAACTTGAGATATTAGTAAGAGGAACAGGCTTTATATCTATAGGACAGTAAGAGCCTTACTAAGTCTTAATTAATCTATTAAAAATTTTACTTACAAAAAGAGATAAATATATAAATATATAAAGATAAAAATATATAAACTATAAATATATAGTGCTCAGATATCAGATATTTCATTAGCCTTTTAAACTTTTTAAATTCTGTTATTTTTTAACCCTTTTACTTAGATTAGTCTTAATTGTTTTATACTAATATTTTAGTATTTTGTAAATCTGACAAATAAGAGATGCATAAGGGTTAAAATCCCTTCAGTCTATATATTATAGAAAATTCTAGCTATTCTTAAAGGAGAGGCAAAGTAGCTATTCTTAGCTATATTTTATACTAAACTTACAAAGGTAAAAAATTAAAATAATTAGTCTTTGTCTAATTTGCTCAGATAAAGATAGTTTTTTTCTTAATTAGTTTTATATGTGCTTATGAAGTATTTTGTTTTCGTCAGAATAAAGTCGTGTTATATTAAAAATAAGTAACTAAGTAATAAGTAATAAGTAATAAGTAATTAAGAAACTAAGAAACTTAGAAACTAAGTAAATAAGTAAATGCTATGTAACTTTTCTGTTAAACTTTTTAAAAGATTTATCTTATCTATTTATCTTTAATTTTTATTATAGACTAGGCTTAGTAGTATATTGCCCTTATATAAATAATTATTTAAAATTTTTTTATTAATCTGATTCAAATTAACACATTTTTTAGAAAACCTGGCTTTGGGGCTTTTATATGTATAAAACTAGGACTTTAATTGTTTTATTATTCAAATATGTAAGTCAGACTTTATAGTTTATACTTTAATAATTCACCAATATAAAAAGGGTATATAATGGATTTCTAATAAGTAAAGGATTAGTATATAAATAATGCGTCATAGTCTTAGTAGTTTTTATTTAGTCTAATTAGTCTTTTAAATATTGTGTTTATGATTTAATTATTATTTAATTATTCCCTTAATTATAATTCTGGAATAATCTATATAAATCTTATAAGATCCCATTTTCTAAAAAAAAACAAAAATTCTAACTAATAACTTAAATATAAGTACGGCAAAATATAAATTGCAAGAGTTAGTATACTTTAGAGTTTATAATTAAAAATCTATTTTATTTTTATCTAGTCTTTTTTTTCTTTAAATTAAATAATAAAATTATTAGTCTGTTTAAAAAACTTGACTTAGCTGTTAAATATTGACCTAGCCATTTACTTACATGTTTTAGATCTGCTCCTTGCTTTAAATTGCTCCTTGGATTTAATTTATTATTAGCAATACTTATTACTTGTCTAGTGCACATACAAAAGTTAAAAGCGAAAGAAAGTGCATTATCTAGCACAACCTTTATAAAAACATAAATTTTCATTAAATAAATTATTGACGCTTCTAACAATTCATCTTAATTTTAAGATTAACTAATAAGGGAGAAAAAGAAACTTATACTTTATATTCAAATAATTTAAAATAGAGATTAATTATATAACTGATTGCTTACTTATACTATATAATTCCATTTTTTATTTTAGTTTTAAATTTGATTGATCTTAGTTACTAAATCTGTTATCAGTTAAATCTTTTTTTTAATTTTGATATATTTATATTATTATTTTTAATATTCCTCATTATCTTTGACTTAGATATAAAAATTGAATTTAAGTTATTATAATCTATTTTTGAAAACTATGACATTGCTAAATATATTTAAAAACTAGTTTTAGAATTAATTAATATTAATATTTATTCGTTAAAGTGATTAACAAAAGTTAAAGAATAGATTCCTTTAGATTTTTTATTAAAGATATTTTTTTAAACCATTTTAAAACCCATATATCATCGGCTAATGTTTTCATAAAAGTGACTCTTTGTTTTTGTATAATAGACATAATGATATGCGTAAATAATGGCTAATTACCCATTGTTACTTTAAATATTTTAAGAAAGAAAAGAAATATTCGTAGCATATTATATATTTGCCTAAGAGATTAGGAGCGATGTAGCTATTTGAACAGAAATATTATAAATAAATATTATAGATTCTAATATTTTATAAGGATATTCGTATTACTATTAAATTTAGGGTTATAGTATAGTAGTTATACTTCGTTTATTAACAGTTTTATATGACTTACTTATATTGTTCTAAATACTAACTAATATCTGGCTTATTTTTACTTCCTTATAATTACTTAGGGGATTCAATTAAATTGATTTTTAGGACTTATTATTTAATAATTATATCAAATTTTGTGTTATTTTTGCTTTATTTTAATTAATATTTGGATAGCTTTGCAGTTAATAGGAATTTTAATAATAAATTTTATTAGTAGTTAGTAAGGTTAATTAAATTTTAATAAGTATTAGTTAAATAGAATGTATTATTTTGAACAGGTATTAGTTTTAACTATTTAATTTGATATGTTTGTTTTAGATGTTTCACTTATGGTAAAAAATATTTTTATTAATTTGTATATTTTAACTTACCTTGTTAGACTACAGGGATTGTATGTTATATTTAAAATAGTTTTATATAAAATATAGTATAAAATAGGGTTTAATAGCTGTAATATTTTACAGAATTATATGTTTATTATATAGAAGTGTTGTTTTTAAACTTCCTTTTGGTGTTTCTTGAATAATTAGATAGTTATAACTCATATATATATTTGTGTTGTTAAAATAGATTAAAAAAGTTAAGTAAAATTTAGAATAAGCTTTGTTCTCTTATAGATTTTTTTATAAATTAAGCTCATATTTTGTTAGATTTTTAATTAATATTTAACTTTTAACATTAAGACACAGTATGTTTTACATTGTTATTATAGAGTTAACAAATACTTGTAATAGAAATTGCTAATACTTATTTATTTAAATTAATGGGATAGACACTTTGTTTCACAATATTTTATTAAATTGATAATTTATATTAGAAATATCTTTAACTTTTGGTTAATCTATATAACTTTTATTGAATACAAATTAAGTTAATTTTTGTATGTAAAGATACATTGGATTACAATATAGTATATAAACTTGAAATATCTGGAGATAATTGATATATTTATTTTGATTTATCCTTTGTATTTAATAACGTAGCTTATATTTTTAATATATTTATAACTTAGCTTAATACATTTCAATACTATTTAGTATATGATTTGGTAATCTCAGTATATTTTTTCATACTTATCTTATATCAGTATTTTATTTTGATACTTAAACATAGACTTTAATCATAAGCAATACCATTAACTTATTGGTTGAAAATGCGTAACATGCTCTTAATTATTTAAGTTTATTAGCTAAAACTATTTTATGTAATTATAAAACTCTTTATACTTGTACATATTTACGATGATCATATAACTTGCTAATATTTTTTTTTGTTTCGCTTCTCTGTGTTTAAAACATATATTGGTGTTTTTGTTATATATCTCTCTAATTAAAGGACCGTGGATGGGCCGCCTAAAGTCGACCCCGTGTCTCTCTGTAACTAAAGACTCATTGAAATAAAGAAGTAAAGAATGAAATAAGTAAGGGTGCGCCCCACCCCTACCACCCCTGTGACGGG
>Ga0153963_1000037_pt1 | contig 17531 bp, 19 predicted proteins | sample TSFL047MetaG_FD_104692 | JGI IMG/M metagenome (GOLD analysis project Ga0153963, IMG submission 104692) | Attine ant fungus gardens microbial communities from Florida, USA - TSFL047 MetaG | ecosystem: Host-associated > Fungi > Mycelium > Unclassified | place: USA: Florida, Withalacochee...
AATTACCCATAGATAGTCATCTGTCCTTTTCTTAGAACAAAGGACAGCCTCCATATGGTTAAGTTATCACTATTTCTAGCACAAAGGCACTACCATATGTAGAAAAATAGGTAGTAGCATGTGATAATCTGTCCTAGTGCACAGACCATTACTTTTCTGTATTTAAGGACTCATAGTCTGAGGATTAGACCTCAGACTTAACAACATCTTTTGTCACTTGTCTAACTTTGCATTTTTGAACTATTTAAAGTATCAAAGCACTAATCACAAATAGTAAGTGACCATTTGTGATAGAGGCAATAAAGTGACCAGATTTGTGGTAAGAACTAATGGCAACCGAAATTTCTATGCTTAAAGAAAGAGGAGTATTTGAAGTAGTACCAGGACTGCAGAGGAAGAATGTTGTTGGGTCAAAATGGGTTTATGCTGTAAAATAAAAAGAAGATGGTGGAGTGGAAAAGTGAAAAGTGAGGACAGTCACAAAAGGATTTACACAAGTGATTGGAGAAGATTATGAAGAAACTTATACATCAGTTGCAAGATTGAAATTAGTTCGTCTAGTCTGTGCAGTTGTAGCAGTTCGAAATCTTTGTCTGTGGCAAGTAGATTTTGTTTTAGTTTTCCTAGACAGTGATAATGCTTTTGAGGTGTATATTGTAAGGGGACCTCTCACATATGACCTCGGAGCACCCCCCCATTGCCTCCCAACATAATTTCATTGTGCAGCCCCTGGTTACCAAAGAATGGAATGCAAGGGCATTTTAGTATATATTGTAGATTATTCTCTCCAGGAGTCTTATCTAATTCTCTGAGGAATCTCCTGGAGTCCACTCCAGTCGCCCTCATAGCAGAATTAGATCTCCTTGTCAGAGCCCTGGAATTTCTCAGTGGACAGCTGCCCTCTGGTCACCCTCCACTAACAAACTCTGGCCCTCTGATCACTCCACTCCAAGAGAGATGTCGCTCCCTGCAGATACCCCCCCAGCCGTCGCTAACGCCTTGGGCTATCTGCAGCACCATCTCCAAGAGTTGATCAAATGTCAGAATGCTTTAGAACACACTATCAATGCTACCCTCGCAGGCCTAACAGCCCAACTACAACAACTCACTCAGCTCATAACTGCTCCTGCCCCAACAGTTGCTCCACCTCTGATACCCCCGTCTCTGCCACCTGTTAGCCCTTCTTCCCCAGTTCCGTCCGCTCCGTCCAAACAGCAGACGAGGCCAAAACTCCCTTCTCCTCCAGACTTCTCTGGCAAATGGAGTTCCAGATGAGCCTTCCTCAACTCCTGCACGCTGTATTTGCACTTGGCCCTGGAGCAGTTCACCTGTGACGAGGAAAAAATCTTCTGGACCCTCGCCTTCTTCAAGGATAGACGTGCTGCGAAGTGGTCCAAGAACCTCTTTCACCAGGAGGCGGACACTGGTATCTTCCCAATTCGATCCTGGACTAACTTCAAACAACAATTCTGGAGTCAATTCTTTCTGGTCAATGCAGAAGCGGACGCTATCAACACTTTGGAGGGGTCTTTGTACTATCAAGGAAACCAGACAGTGGACGATTACTTAGACAACTTTCTGATCCTAGCCTCGGATGCCGGATACACAGACCCTTGGACCTTGGTAGTCAAATTCTGCCACGGACTCAAATTGAATGTCCAAAGTCAGATCGCCACTATGCCCTTCAGATGACCAGCAGACACTGATCTGGAGGCCTGGTATACAGCAGCCTAGAGGATTGACCAGGCACAGTTGGCAAATAAAGCATTCCAATCTATGCTCTAGTCGACGACCATGACCCCTGCACGCTCCACCCCTGCTCAACCAACCCCTTTCTCTGTACTCCACTCTCCTCCAGCAGCTCCGCCTTCCATTCTGCCAAGACCGCCTTTGCCTCTGCCTGCACCATCCGGTGGAATACCCATGGATGTAGATGCAGTCCGGAAAACGCGCTCCTTATCTCCGCAAGGTTGCTATCAGTACAGAGAGGCCAACCATCTTGTGAAGGACTGCCCCTACCGTTTGGATGTCTGGAGGTTAACCATGGAGCAAAGGGAGGAATTGATTGAAGATTTAATGGCCCTGAAGGATGCAGTAGAGGAAGAGGAGGTTTGTTCAGCCCCAGAGAAGGGTTATGTTTAGCGTGGCCGGCGAAAAGTGCACCCCGGTCGCTGCTAGTTAATAGGTTCACTGTATTAGACATAGAAGAGGTCAATACAGATATCTGTGAACTTATAGATACACCCCCTCTACTCCAGACAGGACAGTGCAACCCCGGAAGCCAAAATGGGAAAAGAGGCTACCCAAACAACTCTCCATCAACATCCTCGACGCTCGCGGGATGTCAATCATCCTGCCAATAGAAGTCAGCACCACAGACACCAGTGAGGTGCATTCTGTCAAGGCGCTTTTGGACTCTGGAGCTACAGGCAACTTCATAGATTGAGACTTTGTCTGAACGAAAGGCATTAACACCCAGAGCATCTCTTGCCCCATACTAGTGTACAATGTGGACGGCTCCCCTAACGAGGCAGGTCAGATCTCTGAAGTGGTAGACGTGGTTTTCCATTAGAAAACCCACTCCGAAAGGACGCTCCTCGCTGTTTCCAGCCTCAGAAGGCAAAACATGATCCTCAGTTATACCTGGCTCAAGAACCACAACCCAGAGGTCAATTGGCAGACCAGAGAAGTGCAGATGAACCAATGTCCCCCTCGATGCGAAGGATGCCATGTGATACGAAAGGAACAAGCATCACGGAAGAGGATAGAGACCAGAGCCCTCAATGTCTGCTGGTCTGGACCCTCTCCGGAGTATGCAGAAGACTCAGAAGAGGATGAGGCCTCCGTTTGAACTCATAAAGCTGAATACAAGCCAAGAGACCGACTCTTCATGACCAGAATCCTCCTGGACTCCACTGTGGAAGACCTATGTGCCGCCTCTATGACCTCCCAGAAACTTGCAGAAGGAGCCTGTCAATCCGCAGAGGCATAGAAGAAACCTCTCATTCCGCCCGACTGTGTCAGAGGATTCGAGTTCGTATTTGCCAAGAAAGACTTCGACGTCCTCCCGGAGCACAGGCAATGGGACCATGCCATCGAACTCATTCCGGGTTCAGAGCCTAAGTCATCAAAGGTCTACCTTCTGTCTCCAGTGGAACAAAAGAAATTGGACTCCTTCCTAGAAGAGAATCTGTGCACCAGATGAATCCGCCTCTCCAAATCCCCCATAGCAGCTCCAGTGTTCTTCATCAAGAAGAAGGACAGCTCACTCCAGTTGGTTCAAGACTATTGAGCACTCAACTCTATGATGGTCAAGAACAAGTACCCTTTCCCACTGATCTCCGAACTCGTGTCCCAACTCCATAGGGCCAGATACTTCACCAAGCTGGATGGCCATTGGGGTTTCAACAACATTTGCATTAAGCCCGGAGACGAGTGGAAGGCAGTCTTCCAAACCAATCGAGGCCTGTTCAAACCCCTGGTAATGTTCATTGGAATGACTAACAGTCCAGCCACCTTCCAAACCATGATGAACAACATCTTCCGGAACCTCATAGCGGAAGGTATTGTGGTGGTCTACCTGGACGACATCCTGATCTTCACCAAGATAGAGGAAGAGCACGCGCAAGCGGTCTGATGGATGTTACAAGTCTTGAAGGAAAACAAACTCTTCCTCCACCTGGAGAAGTGCGAGTTCTACAAGCAACAGATTGAGTACTTGGGTCTGGTCATCTCAGAGAATGAAGTCTCCATGGATCCGGTCAAAGTCGCAGGAGTCCAAGACGGACGTCCAGGCTTTCCTAGGCTTTGTGAACTTCTACCAGAGGTTCATTCAGGGCTTTTCTGCCAAAGCTTGATCCCTCTTTGACCTAACACACTCTGAACAAGTCTAGACGTGGAGCAGAAAGGAACAGGCAGCCTTTGAAGACCTCAAAACAGCGGTAACTACTGCTCCAGTGTTGGTGTCTCCTCAGGAATCAGACCCCTTCCAGATTAAAGCAGATAGCTCAGACTTCGCTACAGGGGCAGTCTTGTCTCAGCAGTCGACGATAGACGGAAAATGGCACCCCATAGCGTTTTATAGTAAGTTCTTGTCCTCTGTGGAGTGGAATTACAAAATCCACAATAAGGAAATGCTGGCCATTATCCGTGCATTAGAAGAGTGGAGGCACTTTTTGGAAGGTGCGACCCATCCGGTGGAAATCTGGACCGACCATAAGAACCTCGAGTATTTCATGATGGCCAAGAAACTTAACTGTTGCCAAGCTCGTTGGTCCTTGCATCTGGCTAGATTCGACTTCTTGCTTCATCACCGCCCTGGACGTGCTATGGGCAAACCAGATGCACTGTCAAGGAGAGCTGATCATGGAAACGGAGACCAAGAGAAACCCATCGCTAAGGCAGTACGAGAGCTCCAACGCTCTGCCAACAGGACAGTGCACTCCTCGGAGTGGTCGAACACAGATGGCCTGCTCCAGTTCCGAGGGAAGATATACATACCTCAGAGTCCAGACCTACAAAGACAGATCGTAGCCCTCTGCTATGACACCCACATCGCAGGTCACCCTGGATGCTGGAAGACACTAGAACTAGTGTCCCAGAACTACTGGTGGCCTCAGATGTCTAGGTATATTGGCCAGTATGTAAGCACCTGTGATCTCTGCCTCTGGACGAAACCCTGGTGACACTCTCCTGTTGGCGAACTTCAACCACTCTCCATTCCAGACGCACGATGGAATACACTCAGTGTCAATTTCGTGGTCGAACTCCCAGAGTCCACTAGACATGACGCCATCATGACTGTCATAGATTCCATCTCCAAGAAAGTACACTTCGTTCCAATGTACACAATGGTTATAGCGGAAAGAGCAGCCAGACTCTTTCTTCACCACGTCTGGAAACTCCACAGCCTCCCAAAGCGTGTTGTCTCTGACCGCAGACCCCAGTTCATAGCTTCATTCACTAAGGAGCTGTACAGGCTACTAGGTATATAACTATTCTCCTCCACAGCTTGGCACCCCCAGACGGACAGACAAACAGAACACGTCAACCAGGAGCTCGACCAGTTACTCCGCCTATTCGTCAACGAATGACAGGACAACTGGTACGACCTCCTACCCATCGTGAAGTTTCAGCACAAAAACCACGTCCACTCCACAATGCAGCAACCTCCGTTCCTACTGGACACTGGACAAATTCCCCGTATGGGCTTTGAGCCAAGCCAAGTCCCCTCCAGACTAGAGACAGTCAACAAATTCATGAAGAGGATGAAGTCCACCACCCAAGAGGCTAAATCAGTGATCCACAAAGTACAGGAGGACATGATACAGTACTATAATTGAAAGAGGACTCCGGCTCCCATGTACAAACCAGGAGACCGAGTATACTTAGACGCATCAGACATCAAAACGACACGTCTGTCTCCGAAGTTGTCACATCGCCGACTAGGACCCTTCGAAATAGAAAGCCAAGTGGGACCATTAGCCTACCGTCTCACGGAATGAGGCAGTTGCACCCAGTATTCAACATCGTAAAGTTGTCCACCGCTCCGGAAGATCTAATCCTAGGGAGGAAACTGCAAGCCCCACTGCCACCTATCATTGTTGATGGAGAAGAAGAGTGGGAAGTGGAAGAGATATTAATAGTCGCTGGCACTGGAGGAGGTTCCAGTTCCTGGTCAAGTAGAAGGGTTTTAGCAAAGAACACAACTCTTGGGAGATAGCCTCCAATGTCAAGGCACCGGACCTCATCGCGGAGTACTATCAGAAGCACCCAGCCACCCCAAAACACATCCGCCAGACCAACTTCAATGCCATTTTCAATCCTGGAACCATTGCTTCGAGACGCAGTAATCTTGGAGGGGAGGTAAATGTAAGGGGACCCCTGGTTACCAAAGAATGGAATGCAAGGGCATTTTAGTATATATTGTAGATTATTCCCTCCAGAAGCCTCATCTAATTCTCTGAGAAATCTCCTGGAGTCCACTCCGGTCACCCTCACATATATGGAACAGCCAAGAGGATTTGAGGAAGGGGGAAATAATGTGTGGAGACTTCAAAAGATCCTTTATGGAACTATGCAGGGTGCATATGACTGGACACAAAATCTGGACAAAACATTTGAAGATCATGGATATTACAGATCAAAAGCAGATCCTCAAATCTACTCCAGGGTATGGAATGATGAATTCATACTTACTTCAACCTGGACAGATGATATTCTGGGAGCATTATTTACTCTTTAGAGAGAAACTCTGGCAAAGGAAGAACTATCTGCAAGCTATGAACTCAAAGACATTAGAGAAGCAAAACTTATCCTAGGTATGAGAATCAACAGAAATCTGAGCTCTGGTGACATTACCCTGTCACAGAGGGCATACTGTGAGTATATGCTTTGTTGTTTTAGAATGGATAACTATGTATCCACCTCTACACCACTACTAGCAGGCAGTGTACTCTCAATTGATGACTGTCCAAGAACACCTGAAGAAATGGATGAGATGAAGAATATACCATACTGAGAAGCACTTGGCTCACTTATGTAGTTGCAAGTGACCACATGACCAGACTTATCTTATGCAGTAAATGTTCTATCTCGCTTTGCTCACAACCCTAGAAAACCACATTGGAATGCTATCAAATATGTTCTTGGATATATCAAAAGAACAATTGATTATGAAATAACATATAAAGCGACTGGAGACTTAAACCTGATTGGTTATGTTGACTTTGATTTTGCTAGGTGCAAAGATACATGATGCTCTACTAAGAGGAATATTTTTCTAGTGGCAGAAGAACCAATATCATGGAAAAGTAAAAAGCAAGAAACAGTGGCACTTTCAATGGTTGAGGCTGAATATATGGCATTCTCTTGAGCTATAACCCAAGCTCTTTGGATAAGCAAATATCTTCATGAGATTGGATTGCCACTCTTTAGGCCTATTACTATCTATGCTGACAACAAGAGGTTGATCATGCACTGTTTAAATAATAAAAACCACAGACAAACTAAACATATTGATATAAGACACCATTTTGTCAAAGATCAGATCAAATTCAGAAAGGTCAATTTCGAGTACATACCCACTGCCAACAATATTGCAGACCTTTTCACAGAACCTCTGGCATGTGACAAAGTACTATCTTTCACTTCACAGCTCAACTTGCCCTAAGTTTACCAAGTTGATTAGTCCAGGAGGAGTATTGGACAGAACTGATCACATTGTAACATCATATTTCTTTTCTTCTTTTATCATTAATCTGAAATACTAGCCTTAGTATAAATACCTAGGTTATTGTAGGCTCACACTCAGTTGTCTACCACACTAGATAATGTCTAAGGTGAGCTTTAGTTCTCTAAATCATGTATTGGCTCTTATTACTGTATTATAGTTACTTTCTCTATAGGTAAATATATTAGTCATCTACCATACTGGGTGACGTTGAAAGGGTGCAAAAGGGAATTGCACACTGGGACAAACAAAATAATGATGTGCCAGCTCCCAATTATGTGCTAAAGGTCCAAGGGGAGATTATCAAAGTTGAAGGTTTATAAATAATTAGAGAAATAAGAATTATATGCAGCTCCAGTAAAATATATATTGGTGGTTGTGAAAGGATCATAAGATCTCTCTAGATCATTGTCACATAGCCTCCCTAAGATGTCAACCTTTATACACCATGACAAAAGCTCCTCTGGAAAATACAATTAGTTGATCACTCATGGACCCTCCATACTCAGTTGCCCTCTTGTCTGCACCCCCAACACCAAACCTTATGGGTGTGATGCAATCCAAATATGCACCTAGCCAAGCTTTTCCAGCCTGCTGTCCTCTCCGAAGCCTGCCCAAGTTGCATCTGCATCTTCTCCCTAGATTGAGTTCTGGGTATATTCTGTGTTCTTCTCAAGACACCCCACTAGTCACAGTCTTCTTACTCTCAATAGATCTGCATTCACAATTCCAGAGGCAGTGTAGATGGAGGTAGGAGTCAAGAGGTTCTTCTCTGATCTAACTACACTCTGGATACTATATTAAAATATTACAAAGCCCTGAACTCAAGAAATAAAATATAAAAGAGAAACTATTACTACTTTTAGGATTCCATTGCCTTCTTTCTGTCCTAAGGCCTCCCAAAATCCCACTGATGATATAGCCTTCTTCTTTCTTTGTGATGACATGTTCCCTCACCAAGTTCTTCCCATCAAAGATGATGTGTCTTTATTGCCACTTCCTTCTAGAATATTCTTCTGTCTTCCCCTATTATGCTCTTGATGCTGCTTTGTAATACAGACTTCATTGATTATCTGTTAAGCAGTTAGCAAGTCTCAATAAATGTTTAGTATCTTCAAGTTGCATCCTAGAGGTCATTTATCTAAATATAACTGATCTGATGCCATCAATGCTTATTTACAAGCACAAAATGTTATGAACATCAAGTGGGACTACAGTTATTATCAGCCTTGGTCTGATAATGAATAGCTAGTAGATGAAATAATAGCAATACAAGAAGAAATGTTGATGGTACAGAACGAGGACATTACTATGCAGTAATGCATAGAATGTCGAAGCATCCTAGGAGACAACGGACTCATGGTATGGACAGGACTCTTCAGAGAAATCTCGGATTATTCTTCTTCTCTATCCTTGGACTTGTGCTAAATGGGATAACATTGGATTAACCCATTATTAGACACTGACTTACCCCTGACTCACTTGTCACCTTGTCACTGATCTGTTGCTTAACTAGTCACTTGTAGTTACAAGTAGTGTTACTACATTGTAACGATTGTTACATACCTAGTTAGGATAAATACAGACCAGAAAGAGAAGGGAACGGCAAGTTCTCTCTTTCTGTATTCCCCTTGTAAAAACCTTACTCTGAGGAATCGGTACTCTTACTTGTCTTAGGACAACCTTAAGGGTGCTACTCAAAGTCTCATTGACATCTCTCCTCCGATATAACTTCACTGAAAACCTTAACCAGATCCTCTAATAAGGAGCGTGAAGATATCAAGTGTTAGATATAAGCTTCAAGTTGAAATGCATATTCAACTGTGAGGTTTAGAGTCTTAACACAAAATCTATCAGTCTAAGTTCTTCATCTGAGTAGTACTGGTTCTAGAGTCCAAGTTTACCATTTTTTTAAGTTGGTCCATCCAAGAGTGGATCTAGAGCATAGTCCCTCAGTAACTCTCTTAGTAACCTGATGCCAGTTCATCTTAATTGCTTCTCAAGGTCTCAACACAAGCTCTAGGTCGATTATCACCTGCTCAATGTACTTATCATATAGTGTTATGTTCTGAGGATATAGAAAGGGTTCTAGAGTGAATTCTAATTGAGAATCCATTGGTATAATGTGTATCAAATGTTGTTTTCCATGGAAAATTCGCTTGTGGTGTAACAACATCTGAGTTACTTTCTCTATAGAACTTAAGTAGATGGCTCTCAAGCCTCTTAATAGACAATAAAGAGAAATATTGATCTTGAGTCAAATCTCTCTCTTATCTCTCTATCTGATCTCCTTATCTGACTTCTCTAGTCCTTTTTCTACTCTTTCTATACCTCATCTGTTATGAATATTGAGTGGAACTACAGATATTATCAGCCTTGGTCTCATAATGAATAGCTAGTGGATGAAATGTTAGTGTTGATGAATGAAGATATCACTATGCAGTAATGCAGTAAATGTCTGAAGATCTCAAACAGACATCAGACTCAATAATATGGACAGAACTCTTCAGAGAGATCTTAGACAATCTTTTATTCTATCTTTAGACCTGAGCTAGATAGGACAATATTGGACTAATCTATTTATAGATACTGACTGTCATGCCCCTGGCCTGACATCTGACTTACAAGATCAAGGATTAGTCAGTAGCTTAGTTAGTAAATAGGATTAGGGATACTAGTACTCTAGCTTTGTTTACTCATAGACAAACTTTCCAATTCAACTCTCAGAACCTAGATTGGGCAGGTACAGAAGTTGGCCCTGTCCTTAAGACTGTGGCCAAGCCCATACATGAATTCTCACCAAGTTGTGGTCCTAATACTAACTCAACTTGTCACTCTCATTGCTTTTGTTACTAGACTGTCACTTAACTAGTTACCTTCTAGTTACAAGTAGTGTTACTACATTGTAACATTGTCACATTACTAGTTAGGATAAATACAGACCAGAAAGAGAAAGGAATAGCAAGTTCTCTCTTTTTTGTAAAATCTTACTCTGAGGAATCAGTACTTTTTCTTGTCTTAGAACAGTCTTGAAGGGTGCTACTTAAAGTCTTGTTAACATCTCTCCTCCAGTATAACTTCACTGAAAACCTTAACCAGATTCTCTAACAAAGAGCATGAAGATATCAAGTGTTAGATATAGGCTTCAGGTTGAAACATATATTCAACTATGAGGTCTAGAGTCTTAACATCATCACATCTTTAAGTCTTAGTCTCCTTCTGTTATATTTGCAATGCAGCTCTCAAGAGGACTTGTTTTTCTAGTTTGTGGTTATTATAAGATAGCCAACTACTAAGATATGACATTATTCTGTTGGAAAAAAACTTCTAAAGGTCCTTTTTGCTCTTGAGAGTACTCTAGAGAGAGTTCTGTTATAAATCTGTTATGAAATCATCTAGACAGTTCTTATGAGGTTTGTAGTAGTGGTTACAGCCACTACTTTGCTACTTGAGTAGTATTCACAAGTCCATAAGAGGGCTTTTTAGTAGTTATCTTCTGGAGAGTCAGACTTGTCTCTTAAACTGATTATTATAGTTATTATGGTGAAAAATACCACTTATATTGCCTAAACAGCTGTCTATTGTTACATTACAAGTGTCAAGGACATGCAGGGCGAGAGCAGAGTGACCTGGAGTGGAGTGGAATTACTCTGGAGTGGAAGGGAGTTGACAACAAAAGTGGGAGAACAACCTTGGTCTCAGCTCGTGCACTATGCCTCGATCTGCTGCCGCATATGTGGTTACATATTTCAGGAGGACAGAATTGTTGTCAGAAGTGCAGGAGAGAAGTAGTATATAGATTGATAGGAGTGGAGATGGATATTAAAGACGTAAATAACTTTAATCTACAAACTAAGGAACTAGGATATAACTACTGGAGTACTTATACTAAGTCTGGAATAGGAGGAGTACCAGTAACTAGTCTACATTGTGATCCTATAGGAGTAGACAACAGGAGTTTAGAAGCGAAAAATTAGTAATAATATAAAATATAAAAGAAATTATATTATTAAATAGGTATTTTCTGTCATATGACAACAAGCAAATTTGCTACAGAAAGTAGCATGTGATATACCTTATACCAACAAATTTCTAACTAAAATTTGCTCTAGAACCTATTGTAAGTCCTTAGAACATACCTAAGAGTTATATGAAATAGTAAGCAAGTAGAAATAGACCTAGAACTCATAAAAAGACCTTAGAAAACAAGCAAAATGAGCTAGCATCAGGTTATAAAGAGAGTTATCTGACGATGATATTCTAGATCTACTTTATACTAGAAATACTCTAAAAGAGATAATAGACTTGAGCTCTTAAGCCATTAGTATACCAGAAACAGACTTAGACAGATATGTATTAAGTAAAATATCTCAGGAGTCACCTATGAAGGTAGACAACTGTTTATTCACCTATTAAGTAAAATATCTACAGAGGATAGTTAATTTAAGTATGAAACATAAGTAAGATGATCTTACCTCAGGAGTCACCTATGAAGGTAGACGACTGAGGGAGTTGCTACATGAAGTCTAGGTTTATATGGATGTGTTGATTCTACTCTGGTTGCCCAGTTGCTACAGGGTAGAATGGAGAGGAGGAATTATGTTGATGTCATTAGATGTAGAAGGAATGAAAAAAGGATCAACTTCATGTGGAAAATATGGATGGTGTTAGTCCATACTTCAATAATATGTCTTTGATTGCAAATAAGCATTGATGGTATCAGATCAAATATATTTAGATAAATGATACCTAGAATGTAATTTAGTGTCACAAACTTCATTTGGTCATATCTCTATCAATTCTTCAAAGATTCTCATAGTCTTAATGGCATCCAAAAGCCCTTGAAAAGATCTTTTAATAGATACCAGTCATGTCTCAAGGCAATCAATGATGACCAAGATATCAGGCAGATCAACAGGTAACTACTATAGTATCATTTATCAAATTGCTGATATCTTGGAAACTGCCATGATCAATGCTTTTCTTTTAGGCATCAGAAAAGCCCTCCTCATACTGCTCAAAATGAGCCTAAAAAAGCACTGAGACAATTGATATTCATGGAGATATGAAGGCCTCAATGTTTGTATATGAACTTCATTAATTACCTATAAATAGTCATCTGTCCTTTTCTTAGAACAAAGGACAGCCTCCATAAGATTAAGTTATTGCTATTTACAGTACAAAGGCACTACTATATATAGAACAATAGGTAGTAGCATGTAATGATCTGTCCTAGTGCATAGACCATCACAATTCTGTATATAAGGACTTCTTGTCTGAGGATTAGATCTCAGACTTAACAACATCTTTTGTCACTCATCTAACTTCACATTTTTGAATTCTTTAAAGTATAAAAGCATCCATCACAAACAGTAAGTGACCATTTGTGATACTAGAAAAAAGTAGCAGATGTAACTCAGGCAGGCTTTGGAGAAAATAGCAGGCTAGGAAAGCTTGGCTAAGTGCACACTTGGATTGCATCACACCTGTAAGGCTCAGTATTGGGGGTATAGATAAGAGAGCAGCTGAGTAAAGAGTTCATAAGAGATCAACTAACTGTATTTTCTAGTTGAGCCAGTGCCATAGTGCATAAAGATTGACATCTTAGGGAGGCTATGCAACAACAATCCAGAGAGATCTTACCTTCTTTTAAATAACAAATATTTATTATCTAACTTAAAGCTGTATATAATAACTAATTTCTTCTTTTACTTAAAACCTTCATTTTAGTAATCTTCTTTTGAACTTTTAGCATGTAATTGGGAGCTAGTACCACATATTGTTGTTTGTCCTAATATGCAATTCCATTTTTTTACTCTTTTACTAGCATAATAGTGTCATCTTTATCAACCTTCTTTTTTATCTCTCTTCTTGACTTCTCTAGTCCTTCTTTTACTCCTATATCTTCTTATACCTTTAGCTAGTCTCAGTCTCCTTCTAGTATGTTTGTAATGTAGCCCTTAAGAGGACTCATTTTTCTAGTTCTAGTTATAATTAGCTATCAGGAGTAATGGCTCTGATCTGATAGTAACCTTGGTATTTATAAAGGGCAATGGCTGCTGAGACATGGTATTATTCTTTAGGAAGTAAACTTTCTAAGATCCTTTCTACTCTTAAGAGCACTCTAAAGGGGAGTTCTGTTATAAATCCAATATACAGTGTCTTGGGTAGGTTTATGAGGTCTATATAGTAGTAGTCGCCTGTCAAAACAAGCCATATTCATTCCCACTCACGACACCATCACTTCAGTGGAACTAGCACGCCTTTTCGTGATTTACGTCTTTTCAAAGCACGGAGTTCCGTCTCATGTTACATCCGACCGCGGCTCAGAATTTGTCTCTCACTTCTTCCGTTCCCTAGGTACCGCCCTAGACATAAGACTCCACTTTACCAGCAGATACCACCCAGAGGCAAATGGTCAAGCGGAACGGACTAATCAGACATTGGAACAGTATCTCCGTGTATATTGCAATTACCAACAGGACAACTGGTCCGAACTGTTACCCCTGGCGGAATTTGCTTACAACAATGCCCCTAGTGCTACCACTGGTGTCTCTCCATTCTTCACCAACAAAGGATATCATCCTAACCTCAGTATATACCCAGAGCGAGATATAGTCTCTTCCCATGCCTGTGACTTCGTACTTAATCTTGACGAATTACAAGACACGCTCAAAGAGGAAATCACCAAAGCCCAAAGACAATATCAACCCTCCACTGACTCGCATCAGCAACAACCACCGGACTTCCAAGTCAGACAATCAGTATTCGTCAGGTCACAGTACTTCTAGACGACCCGCCCATCAAAGAAACTCTCCAAAAAGTACCTCGGACCATACGAGATAATTGCCCAGCCCAGTCCACAATCCTTCACACTCTGCCTTCTGGACACAATGAGGGCTGCCCATCCTGTATTCCATGTCTCTATGCTCAAACCAGCTACACCCAACACCTTCCAGCAATGCTCTGAACCTCTACCAGCACCGGTAATCATCGACAGAGAACCAGAATACGAGATCTCCAAGATAGTTGACTCCAAGATTGACCGCTGGAGGGCATGCAAACTGCTCTATAAGGTTATATGACTAGGATATGAAGATACCGACAACGACTCTGAATGGTTACCAGCGACAGAACTGGAGCACGCCAAAGAATTACTGAATGATTTTCATCTCAAGTATCTGTCTAAACCGGGACCATTACTATCCTAAATTACCTCCATCCCATTTCCTTGACTCTGTTCTCTGCATTCACTCCGCTTCAAAAAAAAAAAAAAAAATTTATCCTTCAGTAATCGTATACATTCTAGAGTGCAGTTTCCTTTGCACTGACTTGCTTACTTGTATTCCACTCCGCAGTTTCCGTTGCAATCTGATACTTGTATTCAAGGCAATCTCCATTGCAAAGTTTGGGTACTTGGACTTCTCCGCAGTTTCCCTTGCGATCGTCGAGTACTTGTATTCTTGCTTCAACATTATTGTCGCTCACACCCATTTTCTGCCACAGGAAAAACAACTATTATTAAAAAAGAAAAAATTACAAAACGCCAGTCCCGACAGAGTATGCAACTGGAGAAAAGTTACCACCTTCTTCCACACCCTCTATTCCATTTTCCTCTTCCTGTCCTCCAGTTTCTTCCTCCTCTTCTGCTCCGTCTATTCTCTCCTCCTTCTGTTTTCCTTTGTCTTTACTCCCCTGTACCTCCGTCAACTCTCCCTCGGACTCCAGCCACAAAATTCATTCCTTATTGGAGTCTTCGCCCTCCATGCCAGCAAGTTTCTCTAACGCCACTGCAATTCTCCAGATGTCCTTCCTCAGGCTGCTCAACTCACTCAGGCCGTCTAATTTCCTTAAGATCTCTGCCTTCCACTCTGTGTCCGTCTGTTGTTTTGCTTTCCTCACATTGGACCTTCTGGCCGTTTCCGCCTTGGCTTTCACTCGTGCCCTGTCTGCGTCAAAGGGCTTACAGACAGCCTTGGCCTTGGCGCAAGGAGCGCAGGAAGTTGCGTGACTACAAAAAGAAATTAGCGAAAAAGGGAACAATTCGAATGATACTTATGGCAAGGTTTGGGGAATACACAAGATTCTGAAGTCTGTGCACCTCTCACACAGACTTCCCCCACCAACAACTGAAGTTCCCATTTCTCTTGCCAACTCTTCATGTCATTGGCAAGCCTCTGGAGTTTCTTGTGGCAGGTATCGAACGCGTTGCCTCTTGGTCAGAGGCGGAAGGTCGATTAAGTTCATCTCCTAGTCGGAAGGAGGAGATGAGGGCGGCAGAAAGGTCTTCAACCAATTCTTGCGCCGTTGTTGTTCCACGGCAGCGACACGATCCACCTCTAAGCATTTGGCCAGATCTCTCTGGCGATCTTCTTCTCTCCACTGTGTTTTTTCCTCTTCCTGTTTTTTGTGCGCCTCTTCCTCCAGTCTTTTCCGCTCCGCCATTTTTGCCTCTTTGCGGGCTTGGCGCTCAAGGTGCTCCTTCTCTTCCTGCTGTCGAAGCAGGTTTTCCGCCTCAGCACGTCTTCTCGCCAACCCAGCCTCATAAGACTCGTCATCAGAGTCAGAAAGGTTAGCAATCAAGGTGGAATTAGGGGACATGGTGGTATAATTTCAGGATTAAAAGTCTGCAATAGAAAACTTTGAAACCAGAGTCAGGTGATAATTAAATTGCTTATGCATAGAAGCTTTGAGGGCTTAGCCTTAAAGGGGGGGGTACTGTCATATTCCGGAAATATGATAATTATATAATTTAATTCTCCTAATTATTCTCCTAATATTAATAATAGTAGGATAGCGTAGTAGACTACTCTCTTCCTATTCCGGACTTCCTATAAGTATTGAGTAGTTACAGTGTAATTCCTCAGTTTGTAAATTAACATCATCTGGTCCTAATCTCATATTGTCCACTCTGGCTCCTTCACTCGACTCCTTAGGACCTCTGTCTTGACGACTTCCTTCACTCCGAAATACGTGACCAACCTCACGACTGGAGACCGGGGCACAATATATAAGTTAAAGCCAAGGTCGTTCACTAAGTCGTTCTCCACTCCGACGTCCTTGACAGTCCGCCAGAGCCTTCTTTTTATCATCGCTAAGTACATCCCTCTCCGACATCGTACATTACTCTGGAACAGAGTGTGGTTTCTAATTATCTCCTTCCTCCAGAATTCCGTCCTTGACACCACCGCATATAATAGAATTGCTACTTTAGAGGCAGAAGTCACCTGTCTCCAGGGAAAGCTGACAAGGCTCCCTGGAGGGAACATCACCTCAAAGGCCAAGGTACCAGAGCCACCAACATTTGCAGGCTCTGAAAACAAGATGTACTTGCATGATTGGTTGAGCTAGATTGCTCTATATTGTTCGGCGTCCGGTATTATTGTGGACGATCAGAAAATTGTGTGCGCCCTCACTAGGTTACGTGCTCCCGCCAGCACATATATGAAGTCATACTATGATAAGGTGCAAGCAGGACAAGGTGTTGGATCCTGGGGCGACTTTGCTCAGGAACTCAAAAATATTTACAGACAAAGAGATGACAAGAAGGGAGCAAAGAAGGAACTAACGGCGCTCTGGGTCAACAAGGACCTAGCTAAAAAGAACTTTGTCAAGTACACTGAACAATACAGGACATTGGCAAGGATTGTCAATTACAGCGACGAAGTTCACATCGACAAAATAAAAGAAGTCATTCCTGACAAGCTGCGAAATGTGCTTGTCATATATGAAATTACAAATCAATATCACAAGACATAGGACGACTATCTTAAATTGTTGATACAAGCATATAAGGCCTTACATCTGGACAAGGCCCAGGGTGCAATATTCAGTCCAGAGGCAAATATAGAGAAAAGTGGAGGAAAGAAGGACCCGGACGCAATGGAAATAGATGAGATTCAGAAAAAAGAAGGGAAGAACTTGCGATACTGCCAGATATGTGCTGGAAAGGGCTTTAAGAATAAAGCAAAAATGCATAATACTGTAGACTATTACGACAAGCCTGGTAATGAGGACAAACGTCCCCATAAAACCTCTTCCCAGAAACCGTCTCCACTGGGTCCAAGCAAAAATAAAAATCAGTCATTTAGAGCACGATTGATGAAGTTATTGGAGGAAAAAAGTGACGACCTAGAATTTCCTTCTGAGGACGTCAATGTGAATAGCGCGTCAATTAAGGAAATCCCCGATCCTGTTCCCCCAAGTGGGAAGGGAAAGAGGACTCCCAAATTGGATTTTCCCTTGGGACTGTAGAGTATAACGTCTGTGATCTACAGTCAGAGGATAGTATACCCTCAAT
>Ga0153963_1000040_pt1 | contig 17318 bp, 10 predicted proteins | sample TSFL047MetaG_FD_104692 | JGI IMG/M metagenome (GOLD analysis project Ga0153963, IMG submission 104692) | Attine ant fungus gardens microbial communities from Florida, USA - TSFL047 MetaG | ecosystem: Host-associated > Fungi > Mycelium > Unclassified | place: USA: Florida, Withalacochee...
ACATTATCACAAAAGATCACTTACTGATTTGTGATGGATGATTTGATACTTGAATAGTTCAAAAAAGTGAAGTTTAGACAGTGACAAAAGAAATTGCTAAGTCTGAGGTCTAATCCTTAGACTATAAGTTCTTATATACAAAATTGTGATAATCTGTCCTAGTGTACAGATCATCACATGCTACTACCTATTGTTCTACATATGGTAGTTGTTGTACTTAAAATAGTGATAACTTAACCATATGAAGGCTGTCCTTTGTTCTAAGAAAGGACAAATGAGTATCTATGAATAATTAATTAAGTCTATGTACAAACATTAAGGACCTCATATCTCCACAAATATTAATCACCTCAGCATTGTTTTAGGCTCATTCTGAGCAATATAAAAAGGGCTTCTTTTGAGCCTAGAAGCAAAGCATCAATTGTGGTAGTTTTTGAGATATTAGTGATTTAATAGATGGTACTATAGTAGTTACCTACTGATTTGCTCAATAGCTTGGCCAATATTGACTGCCTTGAGACATGACTGATATTGATCAAAAGGTCTTTTTAAGAGCTTTTGGTTGTCATTGACCATGAAAACTGTTGAAGAATTGATAGAGATATGACCAAATAAAGTTTGTGACAGACATTCTCATTATCTACCCCTTTAATCTCTTTGTGATCTACAAATTCCTCCATTTCTGGACATTTTCATGCACAAGGGTAACAGGAAATGAGCCAGAGTATTGCTGATCTGAGGTGTCACACAACAACATTGACTTTGTAAGTCTCTTGTGTCCTTGAAGATCATATGATCTCTTTAACTGCTCCTATCACTTTTTAAGGTTCTTTACTATTTGTTGATGCTACTCCTGAGGATCCTACCTAACTCTGGTACTACAAAGACCTTTGTCAACCTTTAGCAAACCAATAATTGGCACTGGTGAGTACCTCTCAATTTCACCACTCTTGTCTAAAGTTTTTATTATAATCTCCTCTATTCCTTCTATAACAATAACTCTAATTGGCAGGAGTTTGTCTTCCTTGTCCACCCAGAACTGCTCTACTCTAGCCCAAAGTGCATTTTTCAACAGCCCAAAGACAATATGCAACAAATGACCAGGGACATAGGCAAAGATGGGATTTTGTTGATATATAAGCTAGACCAAGAGACTTTCATAGTGCTCTTCACACACAATTTGGGTGTTTTCAATAGCTAGTTCTTGAGAGCTCTACAGTACTGTTCTATCCTTCATACTAGAAACCTTTGTCCCTATCATTCCATCTCTAATAACTCTAACTATCAGGGTATCATCATATTCTTGGTGCATTAAAGAGCCTTCTTGATAAGTTAGAAGCATCATTGTCTATCTTTTTTAGTGAGTTTTTCTTGTATTTTTGACATCTTCTGCCCTTCTATAATCTTTAATTATTCTTTGTCTCTCTTCTTAGTCTCTTTGTCTTCGACTCCTCACTGCTCAACCTCCTCCATATCTCTTAGCCTGTCTTTCTCAGTGAGTTCTTTGAGAATTTTTGATATTTTTACATATCTTCCAATCCTTGACAGTTCTTTATTCTCAGTTCCTCTCTGCCTGAACTCCTCTATCTCTCTCAATCTATCCCCCTTCCCCTTTCTTTCTAAGACAATGTTCTCATCACATTGCATGTCCTCTTCTGTATTCAGTATCTATTATGAAAATTGAGTGGGACTATAGTTATTATCAGCCATAGTCTAATAATAAGTAGTTAGTAGATAATAGCACTAATAAACGAGGATATTACAATACAGTAATGCATTGAATGAAGATTCTAAATAGGCATTGGACTCTATAGTATAGTCAGGACTCTTTGGAGAAATCTCAGACAATTTTTCCTTCTATCTTTGGACTGGGACTAAATAGGACAACATTGGACTAATCCATTAATAGACATTAACTTGACTTGTTACTCTTATCACTTTTATCACTGGACTATCACTTAACTAGTCACCTTTAGTTACAAGTAGTATTACCACATTGTAACATTGTTACATTACTAGTTAGGATAAATATAGACCAGAAAGAGAAAAGAACAGTAAGTTTTCTTTTTTTGTATTCCCTCTGTAAAATCTTACTCTGAGGAACCAGTACTCTTTCTTGTCTTAGGACAATCTTGAAGAGTACTACTCAAAGTCTTGTTAATATCTCTTCTCTAATATAACTTCACTGAAAACCTTAACCAGATCCTCTAACAAGGAGCATGAAGATATCAAGTATTAGATATAGGCTTCAAGTTGAAATGCATATTCAACTATGAGGTCTAGAGTCTTAATACTAGACCATATGTGTTTTAACCTTAAGCCTATATCAACACTTGATATCTTCATGCCTCTTTACAAAGGGTTCAGTTAAGGTTTTCAGTAAAGTTATATTGTAAGTGAGAGTAGCAAGACTTTTAGTTGTACTCTTCACAATAGTCCAAGAACTGAAGAGAGTATGGGGTTTTAAGAGTAAGGATTTTTACTACAGAAAGAAAGAACTTGCTGTTCTTGTCCTTTCTGGTCTTTATTTATACTAGCCTCTAGTGTTACAGGTGTTACTACCTAAGAAATGTTCAAGTAACTAGAGGTAACTAGTTGAGTCAATGTCTATAGATAACTGAGTCTGAAGATTCTCCTTTTAAAATAGAGTCTATGAATAAACTATTAATGGCCATGCTATTGTCTAAGGTTTTGTTGAGAGACCATGATTAGGAGCATTACAACAACCACTATGTCCCCAAAATTTTTCTCAGTCATCTGCTTATTTATTTTCCAGTCTTCTCTTGTTATGAGTACTCTACTATGTTGGAGTTTTTACATTCTATAGTAAATATGTACATACTTACAATCTGGTATTTAGGTAGTGTCAAGAACAGAAAGGCGGAGGACAGAGGGACAGAGTAAAGTACTACGTTGGAGAATAGATAATACTTAGTGATAGTATAAATCTAAGAGAAGACTCCAGCAGAAGGAAAAGACATTGGAGTGGAGTACAACTTGATAAACGACCTTGGCTTCAACTTATGTGTTGCACTCCAGTCTCTGGTCATGATGTTAGTCGCGTATTTTGGAGTAGAGGAAAGTCATTAGAAAAGAGGTCCTAATGAAGTAGAATAGGAATCCAGAGTGGACAGGGAGAGTATTAGGACCAAATAACGTTAATTTACAAACTGAGGAAATACACTCTAACTACTCAGTACTTATAGAAAGTCTGGAATAGGAGAAGAGTAGTCTACTATACTACCCTACTAATTATAATTTCAGGAGAATTATTAGGAGAAATAAATTACATAATTGTCAGATTTCTGGAATATGACAGGTAGCTACTTTGTACCCCTAAGATTTAGTATTTGTCTCTAGATCTCAGGTGTATATTCTATTTCTTTATTATCTCAATATACTTAGTTTTTGTGTCACAGTTGCACTATGGACCAGTAGTCACATACTGTACAGTTTACCACTACACCAAAAGGGTGACATTAACAAGGCTACTTACTAACAAGGGTCTAGCTATTTATGTAGTTCATTGAACAAGTATTTTGTTATACCTCTATGACACTATTTAGTAGTCACTTTTCTGTAACACTTTGTCTCTGGATCTCAGTTTCAGCTGCATAACATCTTGAGTGACACACTGTGCAATACACATATATTCTCCTCAGGTTTATCCAATACTTTTTCTATCAGTTCAATGTTCTGATTCAAAATCCAAGAGTCCTTTGTGCTTGCATGAAAGTTATAAATAACTTTTATCATTGATTTTGTTATCTTCTTTCAAAATACCATTGTTATCTATTAACTCTTGAATCAACCATTCATTGTTGCTCTATGGTTGAGAGTGTCAATAGTCCCATTCTAAATCCATAATATTTTCTTCATTTATGGGGGTAACTTTGTAAGAATGGTCATTACTTGAACTGCTTCTGTATAAACCAACTTGTTGTCTTCCAATCACATAAACAGAGCCAGTATTTTATCAATTGTAGGAGTAAGATCACAGTCTCCTGGAACCTAAAGTTTGTTAATGATGATGACATCAGTATAGGTAGCAGAAATGCTAGTAGTCCTATACTGTGTCTTTAGCCAATCTAACAGGTTCTTTGTGGTATCCATTCTTGCTTTTATAGCAAGGTTCCTGATATCAGAGAAGATATGCAGCATGAGATTGTCATATGCCTAGGAGTTTTGGTTATCTCAATTCTCTCTTGCTCTACAAGATTTCTCTGTCTCAATGTTGTTAGTAATTACTAGAGAAGGTTTGACACCAAGTGCCATTTAGCAGTCTATGCCATCCATAATGTGGTATGCAGTAGTGTTCCATTTAGTAAAGTTTCAACTATCAAACATGCAAAGTAGACTGGAGAACATATCCTAAATAATAGGAATAAAAGATGGATTAGCATTCTATCATGATAATTAGGTGAGTGCTGAAAGAGGCAAAAGAGATGTTTACTGTGACAAGCAAGTAGAAAGGGTAGTAACAGTTTTCAATTGCATGCTAAAGGGTTTGTGGAGAGAAGAAGAAAGTAAAGATATCAGAAAGAAATTAAAATGAAAAGTACAGCTTATCTGTAATGTAAAAATAGATAGAATGATTGTAAGTTTAATCTAGATCCTTCTTGCATAGTGTCTACCTTTACATACTGTAACAAGCTCACTAGCAGAATAGTCAGTAAACCACTATGGGCCTTATCACACTCAATCAAGCCCTTATTTGCACCCCCATACCAAACCCTATGAGTGTGATACAGTCTGAGTTGATGATTAGCTAGGCTTTCCAAGCCTGCTACTCCATAGAAGGTTATCTGAGTGATTGCTACATCTTGTCTCAAAAAAGAATAGGGGTATAAAGTAAAAAACTTTCACCAACTCAACCTCTCACCAAGATTATCCCTTATACACTCAAGTAAATTGCATTTTCAAGAGCTTCTGAGATAAAAGCAAGAGCTAAGGAGGCTCTCTGTAAGGGGACATCTAGGGTTGTGCTTAGTAAGTTCTGAGGGTCTGTTCTATTAATGGCCTAGTGACAGATCATGTATTGTACTCCCATTGTTCCTGACTTCTCCTGTCTGTGTCATGCAGTGTGATGCCTATTATTAGTTGTTCTAGGACATTCTGTGATTATAGGTTGGTTGCCATGGTATTGTGTGCCTGACTATCTAGTGTAGTATATATACTAGCAAGTGTGTGTAGATATATTCCTACTTGAATCTCAAACTAGCTTCCGGGACTATCCATTAGCTTAAGGATGATCACCTCTGAGTGGTTCCCTAACACTCTCCTATCAATCTTCACTCTAAGAAATATATTAGAATATTACAAATATTAGAAACTCAATTAAAAATGAATAGAAAAGGAACCTTCTTCTTTTTCCAGTCTCTCTCACTTCTCTCCTCTATGCCATTGCTATGTGATCATGACAGACATCATCTTCCCATTCTCTATACTTTCTGGACATAACCATATGATCCTACTCCACTTCTATACTTTTCTCCTGCCTGACATTCCCTAACCTCTGAACTGGCTTTTGTTTACTCCAAATATGATCTAGAAACACATACTAGTGTATACAAACATTATTGGTATTATTATTATTCTACAGCATGTCCACTTCTTGCCTGAGTCCAGCAGTGATGGGATCACTAGTTACTGATAGACTTTTGATTTGTGTCACACTCCATAACACTACATAATACCACAGACCACATCTGAATGCTTACCTCAGTAACTGGCCTCAGACTTGGGCAGTTACAGTATAGCCAATCACTTACTCATGTTGACTCACTTTCAAACTGGTTCCTATATTAAGTAGCTAGACTAGTTAATCTCCCCTTAGCTTTATTATCCACTAAGTCAGCTTCTCTTGTCTAGACATTACCTCTCAGTTCTCCAAATATACTGATTATCAAGTGAGTGAGCACAGAAAGAGACACAACTTGAGCAGTTGAGGTTACACCCATCATTCACTCAGGAGTCAGGACTTGACAGTATAACAAAGCTGACCCCCTGTGCTATCCTGAAAACCTAATTGACAATGTCCAGTACTTCTATCCTAGACCTCTATTTAGAGTGTTGAGTTCAATGTGACAAACTCTGCACTGTTAAAAGGGTGCAAAAGGGAATTGCATACTGGAACAAACAAAACAATAATGTACTAGCTCCCAATTGCATGCTAAAGGTCCAAGAGGAGATAATTAAAGATAAAGGTTATAAGTAAAAGTAGAATTATATGCAGCTCCAATAAAATATGGGTTTGGTTGTTATGAAAAGAGTAAAAGATCTCTCTAGATCATTATTGCATAGCCTCCCTAAGGTGTCAACCTTTACATACCATGGCAAAACTCCACTGGAAAATACAGTTAGTTAATCACTCATGAACCTTCTATACTTAGTTGCCCTCTTGTCTGCACCCCAACACCAAACCTAGTCAAGCTTTCCTAGCCTGCTATCCTCTTTGAAGCCTGCCTGAGTTGTATCTGCTATTCCTCTCTAGATCGAGTTCTGGGTATATTTAGTGTTCTACTTAAGACATCCCTCTGGTCCTAGTCTTCTTACTCTCAATAGATCTACATTCACGATTCCAGAGGCAGTGTAAATGGAGATAAGAGTCAAGAGTTCTTCTCCGATCCAACTGTACTCCAGATACTATATTAAAGTTATTACCAATGTCTGAAACTCAAAGAATAAAGATAAAAAGGGAACTATTGCTACTTTTGGATTTCTATCAACTTTTTCTCTCACTAATTCCCCCTAAACTCCTGAGGCTTACATGTCCCTCTTCTTTCTTTATGATGACACGTTCCCTGACTAAGTCCTTCCCATCAAAGATGACATGTCTTGCAGTAGACTTCTTTCTGAAATATTCCTCTTTTCTCTGTGTTGTTATGCTGCTAGAGAATTTTCTGCAGAAATGTAGCATGAGATACACTTTATACCTCTGGATTTCACTATTGGAATCCACTCTAGAGACCTCCTATAAGCCCCAGACATAATCTAGACCCAAGATTGGGTACTTCTATTAGGTAGTTGCCAAGTTGTCATATGCTAGAATAGCATATACCTTAGGAGGCAAGACTGATGAGCTAGCATTAGGTTTTTTAGATACAGACTATTAATGTTGAAGCTCTAGAAATCAGAGGCTCAGGGATATCTTTGGAATGTGAGATAATCTCAATCTAGAGCAGACTTAGACTAATATGATACCAAGACAACTGATCAAAAGTCTATCAGTGACTAGTGATCCCATCACTGCTGGACTCAGTCAAGAAACAGACACGCCACCAGACAACGATTGTATTGCTGATGCTTTCACACACTGTCATGTGTTTCTAGACTATATTCAGAGTGAAAGAAAGCTAGTTTGGGGTTCAGGAAATGATAGGCAGGAGTGGAGTATAGAGATAGAGTAGGACCACATGGTCATATCTGAAGGTATCGAGGACAGGGAGGTGATGGCTGTTGTAGCCGCATAGTGGTATCATAGAGAAGAGACACAAGAGAAAGTAGTAGAATAAAGGATTTCCTTTTCTATTTCCTTTTAATTGAGTCTCTAATATTCATAATATTCTAATATATTTCTCAGAGTAGAGATTGATGGAAAGAGCCTCCTTGGCCCTTGCCTTCATCTCAGAAGCTCTTGAGGTTGTAAATGCGATTCTCTTGAGTATGTAAGGGGTGATCTTGGTGAGAGATTGAGTTGGTGAATGTTTCCTACTCTATATCCTATTCTTTCTTGAGACAAGACACAGCGGTCACTCAAGCAATCTTCTATGAAGTAGCAGGCCTGAAAATCCTGACTAATCATCAACTCAGATCACATCATACCCATAAGGTTTGGTGTAGGGTATGGATGAGAGCTTGATTAAGTGTGGTAAGACCCATGAGTAGTTTACTGACTATTCTACTAGTGAGCTTGTTACGGTGTGTAAAGGTGGACACCATGCGAGGAGGATCTAGATTGAACTCAGTATTATTTTGTTTATTTCTACATTACAGATAAGCTACATTTTTACATTTTAATTTCTTTTTGATACTCCCATTTTCTCCTTCTCCCCACGAACCCTTTAGCATGCAATTGAGGACTGTCACTACCATTTACTCTTGCTTATCATAGTAAAAACCTCTTTTGTCACTTTTAATGCACTGTGCTGTCACACCATATAACAGTTTAGGCAAAATAAGTGGCATTTTTCACTGTAATAACCAGAATAACTAGCTCAAGCAAAGGGTTCAGCCTCCTAAAGATGTTTCCTGGATGCCCAGTTATGGACTTAAGCATCTTACTTGAGTAGCAGAGTAATGGCTGTGACTACTGCTACATATATCTCATAAACACTTGCCCAGGTACTCTATATTGAATTTCTAACAGATTTCCCTTCTAGAAGTGCTCTCGAAAGCAAAGGCAGTCTTTGAAGACCTAGTGCTACCAGAATAACATTATACTTTAGCAGCTGGTGGCATTATTTGTAGAAGAGTTATGATTAGATTCGGGCCATCATTACTAATGGCTAATTATATCAAGATTAAGAGAGTTATATCGCAACAGCAGTAGAAGGAAACTGGATCCTGGAGGAATGAGAAGGCATAGAGAAGGTAGAAAGAGGGATAGAGAAGGTGAGGAGAGATGCAGAAGAAAGGTTAGATGAAGATAACATACTTGAGGACAAGACAACTCGAGATCACCACCTTCTTCTACAGCCCAGCAAGAGGCTTGGGACCTGACTATCATGCAAGGGAAGTTTCAAGAAGTAGGACTGAAAGAATGAGAAGTAGTCACCTAGTATTCAAGAAGGGTGCCATCTTATTATTTCAACCTTGCTATGTTTGGGAATTTGGAGGTTTTCTTTGTCTTGCTTTCTTTGTTGTCTCTTTGCTTTGTAATCTTAATAAAATACTCTAGGGCACAGAAGGGAACTCAAGCATCATACCCCTATTATCTTCTCTTTTTGTTGCTCTAGAGCTTAATGGCTATTTGAGTGACTAAGTCTTTATTTTTCTGAGTGTTCTTCTTTATTCTCTAAAAACTACCAAACCTCTCCCTCGACGGGAATTTGAGCCCTAATGGACTTGGGCATTCACTTATGCTAGGAGTTAACTACTTGCTACATGTTATTGGAGTCGGCTTCCAGTTGTATGGTCAGTTGAAGAAGAGCCCACACGATGGCATGGGAGTTCTAGGTAGTTCTGCTGTATCAATGGCAAGCCAGACTACTAGACTAGATAAGGGCTGTAGTGTCATGACATGAGACAAACGCATGTCTTAAAGAGCCTATTATGGTGAGATCTACCTCAAGTAGATTTATAAAAACTTTATTATCATTTCTTTTAGTTACTTGAGTTTCATACCCCTATTCCCCCTTTCTTAAGCCCCCTTTGTTATATGATTATCTCCCCAGTGCCTACTTGTTTAGTACACAATTGTAAGACATCTCAGAGATTCTTTATATTTTCATTTGTTATTACTTTTGTCTTGTGATCAATTCCCTTTGATCCCCATCAGCACAGTTGGAGAACCTATCCACTGATCTCAAGCCTTCAAAAAAACAATCAGTAGTCTTTTCAATTTCCAGGAGCTGACTGCCTAAACATTACTGGAGAACCAACTCTGCATCTGGGCACATCAACTGTGTTAGACTCGAGAGCACTGAGCATGACCCTTTACTCTCCAGCCATTCCTGTAGCCTTTGAAGGATTAGTAGATTCAGGTTCCTTGGACTGCTTCCTGGACTCAAGTTTCATTAGCAAGAATAAATTGTCCTTTCAAGAAATTGTGCCTCTCCCTGTTGCTCTGATAGATAGTACTGTTAATACTTTTGTGACTTGTGTCATACCACTACCAATAAATTTCTCTTGTGGCTATTCCTGCATGCTTGAATTCTATGTAATGAAGCTGAAGGGTATCTATCTAGCAGTTCTCAGGTTCAGTTGGTTAACCCACTACAACCCAGCAACTGATTGGACTAAGAAGTCTATCCTCTTCCAAATACCAGATCCTAGCCAAACAAATCAAATGCTTACAGATCACAGAATCAGCGATACTGCTCCCCAAAAAACGCAACTAGTATGCACTGAGAACCAGACTTTATTGATCTCTGTTACACCTCCCCTGAGCCTAACCCCTGAACTCACTAACCTCCAAGCCATAACCTGTAAGGGGATTACTCAATGGCAACCCCTAATCACACTAAGCATGAGTGGCAAAGGCGAACTTAAGAAGGAACGATGGATAGCCCAGGAGTTCCAATCAATGTTGAGGTAAGGTATTCTACCATATATCACTAGCTATATATACTAAACTAGCCAGTTTGTGCACATATTGCTAAGGGAACACAAATCAGGACACTAATAACCACACTACCTAATAAGGCTACATCATACTGATGGGGAAGACCCAAACTAAGAGGAAAGGTTGTGGGAATAGCAGACTTTAGTGGATCATAGGGCAAGCTAGATAATGCTTACCTGTACCAGCTAACCTAGGCTACTCTATTGCTAACATCATGAGACGTTCCCTTACATAACCTGAGGTATCAGTAAACCCACCATATCATTTGTAAATGCTATTGCTTTTTAGCACACTTGCAAGACTAGAGGTGTGCATTTTTTCCAGTTATTCCCAGAACTATCAGTTCTTATCTGTCAGGCTGCTAAGGTTTGCAAAGATGCTCCAGACCTGAGCAATATCCCAGAGGACTATTGGCAGTTCTCAGATGTATTCTGTAAGTAGAAGGCCAAGTCCCTACCTGATCACCAATCCTATGACCTGTCCATACAGATTAAGGAGGGATCGGCTCCCTCTCTTAGACCTATATACTCTCTTTTTGCAGTAAAGTTACAAACTCTTTGGGAATTCATTAAGGAGAACACAAAGACAAGAATTATAAGGTCCTCTAACTTACTATGTGGGTCCTTGGTATTATTTGTCAGAAAAAAGAACAGATCCTTACGACTATGTGTCAATTACTAGGGCCTAAACTGCTTGATGTGTAAGAACAGGTACCCAATCCCACTGGTGACTGATCTGCTAGATACCCCCAAAAAGGCACATTACTACATGAAAATTGATCTGAGAAGTGTATACTACCTTGTGTATATTGCCAAGGGCGATGAATGGAAAACAGCCTTCAGGACTTGTTATGGATTCTTTGAGTGGTTTTTTATGCCCTTTGGCCTTTCAAATGTGCTATCTGCCTTCTAGAGATTTATGAATAAAGTCTTTTCAGACATACTAAACATCTGTGTAGTAGTTTATTTGGATGATATCCTTGTCTATTCTGACAACCTAGAAAGTCACAAGGATCACGTTAGAGAGGTGCTGAACAGGTTACAAAACAATGGACTATATGTATCCTTTGCTAAATATGCCTTCCATCAGAGGAGGGTAGAATTTTTGGGATTTATACTAGGTCCAGAAGGAATTCAGATGGACCCAAAAAAGGTCCAAACTATCCAGGATTAGTCTGTACCTTGGCTAGTCAAAGACATACAAGCCTTCATTGGGTTTGCAAATTTTTATTGATGTTTCATCAAAGGATACTCAGAGTTAATTATCCTACTTACCTAACTAACAAGGAAGAAGGAGCCATGGAACTGGTCTTCTCAGTGTTAATCATTCTTTGAGACCTTGAAAAGAGTATTTACTTTGACACCTGTCCTCGCATATTAGAATCCAGATTCACTAATAATTGTAGAGACAAATGCATCAGACCATGCCTTAGTAGCTATTCTTTTGACATACAAGAAGAGTGAAATCCATCCAATTGTGTTTCACTCCTGGGCTTTCAGCCCTACTGAACTCAACTATGATATTTATAATAAGGAACTATTAGTTATTTCTAAAGCCTTTAAAAAATGGCAACACTACCTGGAAGGTATACCAACTCTGGTGGAGGTATTCACAGATCATAAAAACCTCATTTACTTCTGTGAGTCAAAGTCCTTGTCACGCTGACAGGCAAGGTAGTCCAAATTTCTTTTGTAGTTTAACCTCAATATCAAATTTTGACCTGGAAGGTTGGGGGCAAAACCAGATGCCTTGACCTACTGATGGAATGTGTACAACAAGGATAAATTGTCTAGAGCTACAAACCTTTGTCCTATATTCTCAAAGGAGCACCTTGAAAACAACTCCCAAATTATTCCTCAACCATATCCAGCATTACAAGCAATGACTACTGTAGATACTAGCTCCTTACTTACAAACATCAAGGTGGTGCTGGCTGCAGACCTGACTCTTCCTGAATAGCTAGGATTAGGTAATGAGATGGACAACTCTCAATAGTCAATGAGAAATAACAGAGCTTTACTGCATAACAAACAAGTCTTTGTTTCAGAAAATAATGACCTCTGATTACAAGTATTGAAAGCAAAACATGACCATTAGCCAGTAGGACACATAGGGCAATCTAAAACATACCAACTCATTTGGCAAGAATACAGCTGGCCTAAGATGTGAGCCTTTGTCAAAGAATATATGAGAACCTGTAATACCTGTATGCAGAATAAATCAAAATATCACAAACCATATGGACTACTCAAGCAGTTGCCAATTTCCCTCCAACCTTGGGAATCTATATCCATAGATTTCATTGAACAACTTCCTGAGTCATAAGGTTATACAGAGATACTTGTGATCATGAACAGACTCACAAAACAAGCTATCTTTACCCCTACACAAAGGTTGATTGATGCTAACAGTCTTGCAGACATTTTCATGAAGAATGTGTTTTCAAAACATGGAGTTCCTGTCCATGTTACTTTAGATAGAGGCACTGAATTTCTCTCTAGATTTTTTAAATTATTAGCTTTGGCCCTCGACATGAAATTGCACTTCATCTCAGATTACTACCCTGAGGCAGACAGTCAAACAGAACAAACCCTTGAACAGTATCTGAGAATATACTGTAACTACCAACAATCAGACTGGGTACATTGGCTTCCTCTAGCAGAGTTCACTTACAATAATGCACCTTTAAAGACCACTGGTTTTTCTCCTTTCTTCACAAATAAGGGATACCATTTACATCTGGATATCCAGATTGACCAAGCTCTATCAACTGAAATAGCCCAGTCATATACAGCAAACTTAGAGGAGTTATACGCAGAACTCAAATAGTCTATCACCAACATCCAGGCACATTACAAGAAATCAGCTGATAATCAACGGTCTCCAGTACCAGAGATCAGGGCCAGTAATTTTGTTTTCATGCTGGCTAAATTTATAAGAACAACACATCTCTCAAAAAAACTGTCTGAGAAGTACCTGGGTCCTTTTAAAGTCATGAGTAGAGTGGGAACATACTCTAGTCAGCCTACCTAACCACTTATGAGCCATCTACCTAGTATTTCACATGTCACAACTAGAACCAGTATCGACTAGCCAGATCCCCAACTACACCAACCCTTCTCCACTCTTAATCAAAGTGAATTGAAATCTTGAATTTGAGGTCACACAGGTTCTGGACTCAAAGCTGGATAAATACAGAAAGGATCCATTGCTATACTTTATTTATTGGGCAGGTTATAAAGGCACAGCAGAGGAATTTTCTTGGCTTACAGCATCAGACCTTGAGAATACTACTAAACTGGTGGCTAACTTCCACTCTCATAATCTAGGGAAGCCAGGTCCACATTTAACTGCTACAACTACCCTCTCTCATATGGCAGACAATGTGTGATAACAGAAGCATTGAGAAACCAGTGAGTTCATAAAGGTTGTAAAAGTACAATCTTTTAGAAGGGGGATACTGTCACACTCTATAACACTATGTAATACCACAGACCACACCCAAATGCTTACCTCAGCAACTGGCCTCAGACTTAGGCAGTTACAGTATAGCTAATTACTTACTCATGTTGACTCACTTTCAAACTGGTTCCTATATTAAGTAACTAGACTAGTTAATCTCCCCTTAGCTTTATTATCCACTAAGTTAGCTCTTCTTGTCTAGACATTGCCTCTCAGTTCTCCAAATATACTGATTACCAAGTGGATGAGCACAGAGAGAGATACAACTTGAGCAGTTAAGGTTGCACCTATCATTCACTCAGGAGTCAGGACTTGACAATCTGTCATTTTGATATCATATTAGTCTAAGTCTACTCTAGATTGAAATTATATTATATTCCAAAGATGTCCTTGAGCCTCTGAGTTTAAGAGTTTTAATATTAATAGTTTGTCTCTGAGAAACCTAATGCTAGCTTATTCATCTTGCCTTCCAAGGTATATGCTATTTTAGCATATAGCAGCTTAGCAACTACCTAATAGAAGTATCCAATCTTGGGTCTAGATTATGACTAGGACTCTATAGAGTGGGTTCCAATAGTGAAATCCAGAGGTATAATTTGTATTCTATGCTATATTTTCACAGAAAATTCACTAGTGACATAATAGTGCAGAATATTAAGTACTTATAACAGTGGCTTTTGCATCTATGGCTGCAATGGTTATGCAGTACATGTCCTGCCAGGGCCCATAACCTGTAGAAAGGTACTAATAAGCATAGCGCAGTGGTCAATTATACTATGCTACTTACCTAAATAGCTTAGATATATAATGCCTTATGGTAGTAAGAAAGGAAAGTGACTCTACATTCTATTCTAGAGTGGTAGACCTTATATACATGAGATGGAGTCATCTGGAATGATGAGAGATTACTTAAGATATCATGATAGAAAAGAATGTAAAATATTGAATATTAACACCTAAAGAAACATGTCAACAAATAGTGGCAGTATCTCTTTGCAAAGGAAACTTATAGGAACATATTAAGTTCTTGCATCTCAGACAGAATATGTGCTTGGGTCACTCTGAAGCTGATAATCAATATGCCCAGTGATTGCTAGAAATTGGTGTTAGGTCAACTATAGATGACAATGAAATGATTCAAGTTCCTCAGTCTATGGTTTGTGCTTGTCATATTTCAGAAATCTGACAATTATGTAATTTAATTCTCCTAATAACTCTCCTAAAATTATAATTAGTAGGATAGCATAGTAGACTACTCTCCTTCTATTCTGGACTTCCTATAAGTACTAAGTAGTTACAGTGTATTTCCTTAGTCTGTAAATTAACATCAACTAGTCCTAATCCTATCACTGTCTACTCTATTCCTATCTTACTTCCCAAGGACCTCTTCTCTGATGACTTTCCTTCGCTCCAAAATACATGACCTCACGACTGGAGACTAGGGTACAACACATAAGTTGAAGCCAAGGTCGTTCATCAAAGTCGTACCTTACTCTAACATCGTTTCTCTTTGCTGGAGTCTTCTCTTGGGGATTTCTCCCTCATCATTAAGTACTATCTATTCTCCAAAGTAGTATAGTACACCATCTGGAGTATAAGTCTATTTATAACTCTGCTCCTCCATTCCCTGCAATTCTGTCCTTAACAGTGCTAATCTTATCACAATAGTAAGTCTATTTGTCTTAGGTGTTATCTCATGAGTGATTGATCATTTCATTCTATAATAAAGTCTCACCTCAGATGTCAACTAGTGTGTCAACAACTAAGGTACCTCCTATTTTGCCAGGGTTCTTCTCTTTAGATGCTTGGTAACCCAGTTACCAGTTATACCTGCTGTAGTTTAGTTATTGTCAAGTCTATAGCAGATGTAGTAGAAGATCAGTTATGGATGGTGGTAGATGTAGGCAGAAATCAGTAGTAATTGGTAGAAGTGATCAAAGTTGGAGTGGTGGTGCTAGGTGGTAATTAGTTGCCTTGGTATCTTGCCTTGGGCATTATCCCTATATGTTGGAGGAAGGTTGACCCAAATCTAATAAATCTCAATGCTCTTATCAATAGAATCTATCCAGAAATTGGCAATTCAAGGACTCAAGATAATCAGTACTTCTTGGATTGTATTATTCTCTGTCCTAGAAATGATGAGGTGCACAATATCAATGAGGCCATTCTTCAACAATTCAACCCAAATACAGAGGTCCATATGCTGAGAAGTGTAGACTCTGTATCTGAAGAAGATGGAATGCACCATACTTATCCTGCAGAGTTTCTTCAACAACTCAATGCTGATGGATTGCCTCTTGCTTTACTCTGTCTCAAGGTTGGCTGTCTAGTTATTTTATAAAGAACTTGGACCTAGGAGAAGGACTTTGTAATGGGACAAGAATGGTGGTGTTGAATGTGAGAAGAAAGGTGCTCCAGTGCAGGATTATCAGCAAGGACAGGAGATTTAGAGGTAAGGTGGTGTTGATTCCAAGGATCAGGTTATCTCTTAATGCAGAGACATTGTCTGTGCCACTCAAGAGACTTCAATTCCCAGTCAGGCTGGCCTTTGCTATGACTATCAACAATTCTCAAGGACAGTCAGTGGAGCATGTGAGGATTAATTTACAGACATCAGTATTCTCTCATGGACAACTTTATGTAGCCTTTTCAAGATGTACTTCACTTCTGAACATCTCAGTACTTCTTCCAGAGCAGAGCCAAGAGAGTAGAAGGACACTCAATGTGGTATATAAAGAAGTATTCAATAGTATTAGATTGTATATATATCTAACAATGGATTTGAGATTGATTTTTCTTATGATTTGAGAGATGAAGAAATAAGTCAGAATAGCAAACTGTTGAAGAAAGGGAGCATAACAGACTGACTGTAACACAAACTTAATAATACAGTGTTACAGAAAGTAGACTAACTTTAACCTCACAGACTGTTGGGAGAAGAGAGCATAGTTGTTACAATCTCCCTCCAAACCCAGTGCTCAAGTTAAGAAGATGATGTATTAACCAGAATAAAACTAAGTTCATACTACTCTACTAATTGCTTGTATATACTATGCTAGTCCTCATGTCTTCCTCAATGTATCACGTCACCCCTCCATCATAGTGAATGTCATACTCTGTCATAACATATGTCATAGATATAAAGCAACTCGTTACATTACCCTCCTCCTAGGATCACACCCTTGTGATATCAGCATACATCTTTATAGGTAGTCAGATGGTAGGGACTCTGTGTAAAGGTGACCGGAGTGGAGCACTTCAGGAGATTCCTCAGTTAAATTGTACTCTATGAGATATGTTACAACTTACCCCCAGAAGATTCCTCAGAGAATTAGATGAGGCTCCTAAAGGGAATAATCTACAATATATATATGACAGTGTCCTCATGTCCCTGCTTTTGGTAACTAGGGTCTAAACAATGAAAAAGCATTAGAAGACAATGGAGTGCACCTAAAACAATGGAGGTAAGACCAAATATTGTGTAGTAATATTGGATCAGTTGCAGGGTCACTCCAGAGGACTAATACAGGCTCTAGAGTCATGTGTAAGAGGTCCCCTTACACTCCAGGTG
>Ga0153963_1000046_pt1 | contig 16309 bp, 15 predicted proteins | sample TSFL047MetaG_FD_104692 | JGI IMG/M metagenome (GOLD analysis project Ga0153963, IMG submission 104692) | Attine ant fungus gardens microbial communities from Florida, USA - TSFL047 MetaG | ecosystem: Host-associated > Fungi > Mycelium > Unclassified | place: USA: Florida, Withalacochee...
GGGCTTCTCTGATGCCTAAAAGTGAAGCTTAGATTGTGGCAGTTTCCGAGATATTGGTGATTTAATAAACGGTACCATGGTGGTTACCAGTTGATCTGCCTAATATCTCGGCCATTATTGATCGCCTTGAAACGTGACTAGTATCTATCAAAAGGTCTTTTCAAGGGCTTTCCGTAGCCATTGAGACCGTGAGAATCGATGAAGAATTGATGGAGATATGGCCAAATGAAGTTTGTGACAGTCCTAGTGAACAATGTAACTGTAGTTATATACTGGTAGGATTGAATAGTGGACTCAGGTGTAACTATAGTGATATGACAAGCAATGAGTGAAAGTAGAGAGAAATGAAATGACGTAGTGATGACGAGTTGATATATGGTGACATCACCTCAATAAAAATCTACTGACATCAGCTATTCTGGTCCTTGAGAGTCATAATGAAACTCACTCGGTAGGTAGTGTATCTCCAAATATACACCTAGAAAAGGGTCAGGGCAAACAGCAAATACATTTGACCCATACCACTAAGATATCCTAGTCAATTATGATATCAAAGCTGAATTGAGAGTAATGCCTCACTGATGTTGATGCCCATAGTTTATCGTCAGCTGGAGATTGTTATCAATATGGATTTAGTTTATGTTAGATTTTTCTCGTACAATATGAATTCATTCTGAAAATTTGGATCAGTTTTCTTATTCAATAAAGTAAGGGAGCTACACTTACATCATGGCTGCCCAGTTACTTATCAGGATAGAAAAATAGATAATGTGGAGTTTTGACCACTTCCTCCTGAGATTTTGAATGTCAGTTGCAATAGTTGGCCATAGAATGGGAAACATGCATATAGAGGTACCGAATCTAGGAGGGAAAAGATATGTGGAATCATTGTTTACAAATGGAAAGTCTCACCTGTTGAGGAATGTGGTGGATAAAATCATATAGCATCAATGTAGAAACTATGGCTTAAAATGCTTCAGCTGTAACTTCGAGACCAATAGAATACAGACAGCATACCTTGGCTGAAATGTGAATCGGACAGCATCTTCAGGTCATCAATATAATCTTCTGGTGTTAGTCCATACTGATCAGCCATCTGTGTGGGATATACAGGAGGGAGGTATTTTGTACAACACTCAATGAAAATGGTGCCATTATATACCAACTGATGTTAGGCATAAATTAGGCATAAATTCTCTTTGGCTGTGCACAGTCAAAAGAAATCTGATCAAGGTCACAGATATTGTTGGTCCAGTATCATGAAACAGTACGTCACAGCTAAGATGAAACTTGGTCTCAGTTGAAGCTGATGAGCTGTTTCAGCATCTCAACTTCATGATGGGTGGTAGAAAATCATGATAACAGAAGAATTTTAGCTGTGGTTTGCATTGTTCTCCAGGCTTTGCCATTCAACTGACAGCTGGCAACAGACAGGTTCTGCAGTGTCTCAAGTTGCTGAATATGCTATTGGGAATATTGGTTCTATGTCAACCAGTGGGTTTTACATCACTATTATTATTGAGAAGCAAGATGTCTGATAAGTCACATCTTTGATACTCGGTGAATCCTCCACTGCTTTTCTTACACTCAGAGGCTTCTTTTTCTCCTTTTTCTCACCCTCTTGAAGCGTCTGCCCACATTTTCAATTAGCATAATGTGGGGGTAGCGATTTGGCTACCTGTGTAATATGCTTCATTATTTCCTTTCTATTTCTATTTCTATTAATTGTTTTGTTATTCATTTAGTTTTTATTTTCTTATTATTTTTCAATTCATTAAGTAATTAATTATACAAAATAGTAAAATGACACGAGAATAGAACTTAACTTTTCACCTCCAAAAAACTATTCTATCCTAAGACCACTCTCTCCTCTGAACTCATTATCCTTCCCACAATAACACAGTTACTACAACATGAGACACTTTTTCGGTGATTTTTTCTCCACTGCTTCTCTGGACCTCAGACCTCCATCAATTTTTCAGTAGCTAGAATGTTAACAAGCTTGAGTTCAACAACGATCCATCTCATTTCTACCGACAGTAACGGCTTTTTGCCTTGTCAATACTAAGCTGTGCTTCCAGCCTCAAAGGGAAAGGAAGCGAGCGCCTGCGCAGAGATCGACCTTCTTGGTGGTCTCGACCACCCCAACATTGTCTGTCTCTCTCTCCTGCCCTCTCCTCGCAAAGGGAAAGTTTACCGATCACAACACTGTCATTGCCATTCGCTCTGTCCTCGATTACATCGACCATCATTACCACGGCATCATCCACCAAGACCTCGAGTACATTTGCTTTCCTCTCTCTCTTCACATACTTGACGGGGCCGAGAACATCCTCTACCACTCCAACGACCTCAGCAGTGACATCGTCATCATCAACTTTGACATGTAAGTCCCCTTGATCCTCTTGCTCATTTTTCGCAAAGCAAAACTCCCCCACTTTCCCGACGAGCAACCCACCTCCCTCGCCGGCTCTTCCAGCTACACTGCCCCCGAAGTCATTAAAAACACCGGTCATGGAAAACCCGCGGAAATGTGATTGCTTCCACACGCATATACAAATGAAATACAAGCTCATTGCTCTCGCTGCACAACCATTGCGTCCTCCTCTGCGACTACCCTCCTCTTCATGCCGAGAACACCTTCATCCTCCCCCAGTGAAATGCCGATCCCAACATCGAATTTCAGACTCCGTGCTGGAACCCTGTTTCTGGTTGAACCAAGTCCTTGATCTACGTGACCCTTGGCTTACCACCAACACCACCGACATGCCATACCACGTCGATATCTCCCCCATCCTCAGGCAAACTGGAGTCTTAGAGCAAAGTGGTACAGTGCCTTGACTAGTATCAGGTTCAGCTACTTTGCTGCTGCTGCAAGTCATTCGAGCACCCAAAGTAGTGGAAGACTGAGCAATCTGGATCCGAATCAACGTGTTGTCACTCGAGCTTGTTGAGGAGGACGTTGGTCAAGGAAATGCCGTACCTGGTTCTCTTGAACCTGCTCATCAAGAACAGTTGCTTCCTTGGACAGAAGTAGTCGAAAAAATATAAATGATTTTCTGACGCTTCTTCATGTAAAGTAGAAAAAACGCAATACTTCTCATATCGTACTCGCACTCTGGAAAAATTGAAATCAAAGAGAGCAGTTACTGGAGAGTGAGTGGGATGCAAAAAAAATAGGGACAAAATTAAGAATTGCGAACGTAGTCTTTTGCATATCTATGGTGTTGGCTTCTTCTCTTCTTCCCTTCATGGACATTGCTGTCCTCGCTCGGCACCTTTGTTGGCTCAGAGCGGCAGACAGACCTTGTGTCTATGCTTTGCTTCTCTGAGATTCAGCCCAGTTTGTTTCCTCTTTTGGGCCTGTAACAGGCACATATCATCAGAAATCAATCCCTGGAGTACCTCGTCTAAACTGCAAGAATAGCCTGAACATAAAGACATCATGGGCCTGAGAGCTGTGCATTGTCTGCTGATATCATCATTGATGCAAAGTTTGGGAATTGCACAATGCCGAAAATGTGCGTCTGGTCTATACAGTTGTTATCTTATCGATAGCCAGCTGATCAATTGACAACTGTTTGTCCGCCGTGATAACGACTTCTCATCCGCCACTACCATGTCAACTGAGATCTGGTATCTCTTCAACAATGAGAAAAAGCTACTTGGTGCACCCTCTAAAGCAGAAGTCAGAGACATTGCCGATTTGAAGAGAGCCACTGAGGAACAATATTCCGAACTGAATGTCCAGGCTCTTGATCTGGTCGTTTGGCGGTGCAAGGAACCTACGTTGTTGTCCACCCAACCCAGGAAAGTGCTACAACAATGCCTTTCTGAAATTGACTTCCTCAAAAAGGAACAAGTCGTTGAGCTTGTTAGCGGTGCAGAAATTGCAGATCTTGAGCTTGGTAAAAAGGAGGTGTTGCTGGTCGGAGTTCTTGGTGCGTTCTCTTGTTCTCAAGTGTGTCCCTTGTCCTTATCACTCATTTCCTCTTTGATAGATACATCTCCAAGAACTGAGGAGAAACAATTCAGATATTACACAGAGGCACCGCGGGCCACGCTGGCCTTGGCCAGACCCAGCAATCTCAACACCTTGTCAAGTTGCAACTTGACTCAGAACAGAAGATATTGGATGACTTCCCACAACCCGATCTGAACATCCCGCCCCTTGCCCTCTTATATAACGGGTTTGGTCGTTTTGATGATCATATTACGAGTGCGGCTAGTTCACAGACATTCCATCCAGACCTGAAAATGTTGGTGGACCAACTTGTTGCAAAAGCATCTGAGATTCAAGACGAGAAATACATACAACAAACCCTACCTGGCATTTTATACGGAATCCTTTCCCCATCGCAAGAGATAGAATTCACAACCATTTTGGATTCGAGTCGTGCGAGGACCGATAGCCACGTCATCGGTTTACATGATGGGCCGATCTTGATCGTCGAGCTTAACCGCTAGCTAACCCCAGCTGAGCCTCAAAGCCTCAAATAGCGGCATACTTTCACTGTTTAGCACAGAAGATGCCAGAAGCAACGGCCCTTGCATGGTGCCAACCATGCCTTGGCGCCATCATCAGAGGTCTGATCATATACTACTTGAGCATGTCAGTCTACTGAAACCTCGTAATAGGGGGATTTTATCCCTTTTCATGGTCTAGTCATGGTCGACACACAGGTCCGAAGCCCACACAATCCTCCTTGAACGACGATGGACTACAAAATCGAGCTCCCCTCTATGTCGCCTTCATGGCAGCCCTATAACTTCCTGCGAGACCTAAAACATGATGGGGATTATTACAAAAACTCTACGGCCATCCTCACGCTTCCCGGCTCGCACAGTGACACTTGCCAGACACTCTCCGAAAATATTTTACCCAGCATTGTCATCAGCACTCTCACATCCACCACGCTGATTTTACTCGAACCATTGCAGCCTGTTCCTCCTATGGCAACATCATCGCCACAGCCGCTTCCTCGGATCAGAACACCTCAAAGGCCATACTATTCCACGGTTAGAGCGCACTTGAGAAACAACGCAAATATATCAGTACCTCATCCTTGTCTACACCATCTACACCATCTACACCATCTAGCCCTGTAGATGGAGATGCTCGATCGGCCCATTCGGATAGAATAGACGTGTCTGCACTTGAGGGAGAGAAGACATATCAATCCAGTCTGGTTTTTCTTCCATCTGTCTTGGCTCCTGGTCATACCTTCCCCTTGATTCCAGTACAGGTGTGCCAACAATCTTCCTCTCCTCCAAGGCATATCTTATCGGCTCTCGATCCTGGTTATGATGATGATGACGACGATAAATTTGATGAGTATATCCGATCCAGGACAATCTCGGTTCGACTAGGCAGGGCCTTGAGGAAATCATCAAGTTCTCTTTGGTCTTGTCCTGGATGAAAAGGTAGACGACTGTCTGAGGTTTCCGAAGCCAAGCTGGAGGAGGAGGTTCATTACACTACAGCTACGCCTGCACTGTTTCCAAGTCGAAGTTTTGGTAGCTTTGGCACTATGTCAGGCTGTTTTATGAGTGGTGAGAATGGCATTGGGTGAGCATAACCAGAATTTTTGTTGAGAAACAGTGGTGCGAGAACAGAGAATCAGATAGTATTCGGAGGTCTCGACTACCCAGTATTTATACTACTTCGAAAAGTATCTAGAATGTTCGAGAATAAAACAAGGAAATAAATGAGTCACTACATAGGAATATTCCCGAGTGTTCGTGGAGTTGGTAGTCGCTCCACTAATCCCCAACAATTTTGATGGTGTTCAATCAGCATCCGCCTTCAGGTTTCGCCCTACACCGTGACCAAATGATGATGACGGGCATCTGGGTCATAAATGGTCGTACGCTGATGAGAATGCAAAGTTGCATTGGGTTATCTCCAAGGATAGCTTCGTTGACCTTTCTGCCTCCAAGACACAAAATAGGATCCAAGCTGAAGAAAATAGATGCTTCGTTTTTCAGTAATTTTTCAGGATGAGATGACAGCCATTCTTGATGTTTTCTCGCTATATGTTTAAATCTGTTGTCATTTGCTTGCTTAATCTCCCTCTCATTTTCTCATTTGTTGTCATTTGCTTGCTTAATCCCTCTCTCATTTGCTTATTTCATTGGCCTGTCTTGCTCCTTGTTTTATATTGTATTGTTCGTTATTGTTATCTACGTCCCATGGTCCTATCAATACAATATTGATACTCGGCACTTGGTTCATTCTTCCTCGATCATTGCCATCACCCGACTGCCAGTGGCAGTGTCTTTGTTGATTATGGCCTGTTGGTCATGGAGACAGGCTTTTTGAAGGAACACGACTGTGCCACTCAGAGAACATAATTCTCCGGGGGTTTTTTTGTGACGGAGTCAGACGGAAAACAGATAGTTTTGACAAAGTCACAAACTGTGCCAATGTCCCGAAGAATCCAGTCGAGCAATCCAAGAACTGACAGCTCGCTTATCATTGGATCAGTTTGAAGTAATGAATGGTACGTATTGAATAGAGGGTACCTTGATCAAGCGTCAATGGCAGGCACTGCCTCTCCTCATTTTGATATCCTACTTTAAGTCATCTCTATCCCTGACCGATTTTACATCTCACTTGGTAGAGCTGATCTTATCTTCTATATCCACGCAAAACAAGGCAAGCGTAGTATTCTGAGTGATCAGCATAGCTATTTATAATCAAATCCACGTTTTCTTCCCTAGGAACGCTTTCTCCGTCGCCCACGATGGCCAGAATGCTTCCAGTACATGGTCCTGGACGTGGATTGCAGTGAAGAATTCCTGAAGTGGCTACCTTACGTTCGTTCTCCAGTACAGGAATGGTGCTTTGTAGTGCCAAGAAGTTTACAGACGACGCTATCCGTACAAGGTGGAAAATCTTGGTAATGACATGGGGGTTCTGTTCCTATCTACTTTGAGAGGACATGGCAGCGAGGAGAGCCTCAATTTCAATATGTCGATTTCTTTCCAACTCCTGAGTCTGCTTGAGAATGCGAATTGAAACAGAGAGCTGTTGGTAACAGGGATATATAAATGATGATAAACTAGAGAGGAATGCATACATGGAACATGTCCAATACCGATCGCATCTCTGCATCGCAGGAGCTTATTTTAGGCATGAAATTGTTTCTTTTCACGTAACGTTTGATGAAGGATCGATGTGCCTCTTGAAAAAAGAGTCGCTTGACATTTGCAAAAGCTCTGTTGGTAAATCATAACTGATGAATGGGGAATACCGACTCGTGCAGCTTGTTCAAAGGTCCCTGCAGCTCAAGGGTGACAGAACTTCCTGCATCATGGACTTACTGATGAATTGAAATGAGAGTTTCAGCAAAACGTCCAGTCAGTTGTAAACAAGTCAAAGTGGTTTTCTAAAGCATATCTGATGATCTATACGATAGGGCATTCCAGGAAAAAACTTACATCAACTGTTTGTACTGTATCCCAGATTTCAACTGACAACCTTTGTGGGGTAGCCGCTGGGCTACCTGCATAGTGTTATGGAAAGGAAGGGAAGTCGGCAGGGGGTGTGTGTTTTGTTGTTTTTTTTTTTTTTAAAAAAAATCATCGGTTTATTACATGGGGTGCGGAGGCAGGCCATGGTAAGTACACAGTACCTACTTAAATACAAAGAAAGGGAATAGAGAGTAGAAAGATATATAAAACTAAGGAGAAGGGGTGAGAGAGATGAAAATGCTACGTGGTGAAGGCTGCGCTTTTGCTCTGGGGAGCCGCACCGTGATGGGACCTTATCTGTTGTCAAAGCTAAATGCTTTGGGGTTATCTGCAAGAAAGTGGACAAAGCTATTGATGATGATGTTGCATGGTCACTTGGAGGGGTTATGCCTATCACACTCCCTGATGATGTGTTCTTGAGTTTGGACTTCGGCTTTGCTGCAAGGGCAGCTGGTGGGGAGGTGGGGGAAGAATCTCTGTCTGTATTCTCCAATGGGGAGCCATGAGCCCCCTTAGTGTAGGTTGGTTTGATGACTCTTCCTTTTTCGTCTTCAAAGTTAAGGAAGTAGTGGCCTTTTTTGAGGCTGTTAGCGAAGTACGTTTGCCATTCGCAGAGGGTGTTGTCACATTCTTTCTTTTTGCTAAATAAATGAGATTCTTTGCTGGGGAATGTGGGGGCACAAGAGCTTGCTTTGACTTGATCATCTACGAGTTTATGTCTGGGCCATTCAGCTCTGCTGGGGCAGTACCAGAAGTGGATTTTGTTCCTGCCATCCTTGCTGAGGAATGTCTTGACTGCAGTTGCTAAGGGAATGAGTATGTTCTGAAGGGGGTCGACTTTGGACTCCAGGATCTTCCTTGCTGCAGCGATGGAGTCAGTGATGACTGTGATGTCGTGGATGTTGTCTATTTCCATAGCAGGGATAAGGCCAGTGTGAATGGCCATGAGTTCTGCTTCGATGGATGTGACGTTTAAGGAGTGGACTTGTAGTTGTTTGATGACAGAGTTGTTGGCCCAAATGTGTGCTGCTGCTGTAGTAACATGAGATTTTTTGACACCTCCGTCTGCAATGACAGCTGCACTATTGTGGTTTACTTGAGATGACCTGAAGGCAAGGTTAAGGCTTTGTAGATGTTGGTTAAGGTCCTCATCAGAGGAAGAAGAAGGGGGGTGAAAGCTAATTCTACTAGAGAAATGATCGACTATCCAAGATCCAGGGGAGAAGAGAGGGTGAAGGGGGTTAAAGCAGTTTCTAATGCTGTTGAGCTGCTCATTGACGTCCTTGATAGGGCTCTTGAGGTTGGCTTGTTGTTTCGCAGTGAGTTTGGAAGTTGCAGTTTTGTGGGGCATTTGATTCTTAGTATGTTGGAAATCTAAGTCAATATTTATATTTCTTTTCTTTTTCTTTTCTTTTAGATTATTACTAAGGTAGAGTATGGGAAATATCACATGACAGTCACTGGGTCACAGAATGGTCACATCACACATATAGTCACAAGTCATAGTCACAGCATGTGACACAGAAGTCAGCTGATAGGCATGAGGACTGTGGGAGACAAGATGCATAGCCACAATAGTAATTGTATATATAGTGTAGCAAATCTAACAGGGACTCTATCGAGTTCTCTTTGTCAATTGCTGAACAAAGAGCAGTTGGCTTTATTCCAGCTTGGAGTTTGGCTTTCTTACATATAAGCTTATCAAGGAAAAACCAGCTGATGAACAACAGAAGGTCAAAATTAGATTGCATGTCAATTTACAGTAAGATCAAAGAACTCACAATCTACCTACTGCTGAAGAAATTGCAGTCATTATTTCAGAGGAAGGAGTATATCATGCATTGGATAATAGGGATGTGGTATTATGGGCTAGAGAGGGATAACTTGAATGGATTAGCCAGAACAGTCCTTCATATGCTGCTCTTCATTATGTTCTGTTATTTCCAAAGAGGGAGAATGGGTGGCATCCAAGAATTCCAATCCATGGTGCTCAACTTAGAGAACAAGGAGAGAATGCAAGACAAAGAGATAGAAAGGAATGGGCTTGCTCACAGGTGGTTTCTGATAGATGCTACTATACCTATCATCTTCATGTCAGAGATGGTCCTCAGCCACCTCTCTTCTATGGTAAAAAGCTGTTTCAGCAGTTTGTTATTGATGCATGGGCAAATTGTGAGCAGAGGAGACTTAACTGGGCTAGGACACATCAACATACTCTTAGATCTGAGCTTTACCAGGGATGTCAGAATAGCTAACTCCAAAGCTGGAATTAAGCCAACTGCTCCTTTATCAGTGTTTGACAAGAAGAACTCGATAGAGTTCCTGTTAGATTCTGTACACTATTTATACATGAAGAGTAACCCTAACCCTTCCTTTTATCCTGTGCTTCCCTATGAGTCACTTTCCTCTTGTGTGTCCATTAATAAGAAAATAAAAGAAAAGAAAAAGAAAAAGAAAAGAAAAATAATAATCAGAAACTAAAAGAAAAGAAAATAAAAAGAAATATTAAATAATGACTCAGCCATTTTGCTAAGTCATAACACCACCCCCCTCTTAAGTTTCCTTGTCCTGAGGATTTTTCTTACAACTTGTAGTATAGGTCAACCATGTTGCCCATCCCATTATCATCATCTTCTGTCTACTGTCATATCCCTGATTTTTCCTCTTCAATTTCTTCTTCCTCTGGAATCATCTTCATTGTCTCTCTTCTCATGGGTTTCTTGCTCTTCCATTGTCTCCAATTCCTCTCCGTTCTTCCCTAATATTCTTGGTCATATTACTTGTCTGACTACTCGTATAATTTCTTTGTCATAAATCTTCCCAGAAATTCTTCCCTTCAGAATGTTTCTTCTTTGTGTTCTTGTCTTGCCACATCTTTCATGTCTCACTGATATTCCTTCTTGAATTTTTTGATTGCTTCTTTGGCATTCTTCAAATTCTCCCTTCCTTCCTAAGTGTCCAATTCTACCATGAATCCTTTCCAGCATACTAAGTATTTGTCCTTTTCTCTTACTTGTTGCTTGTTTAAGATTCTCTCTACCTCCCATTCTTCTTCCCCCTCAATTATAACTGGAGTGGATTGCTCTTTCTTTTGTCCTTCCACTTGCCCTACATACTTGCATATTCTACTGACATTTACTACCGGGTGTATCTTTATTGTACTTGGTAATTCTAACTCAATTGCATTCAATGATATGATCTTTTTGACTTTGTAAGGCCCTACAAACCTCTCCATCAACTTCTCCATTCTTCTCCCAACCATCTGATATTTCAGATCCTTGGTACTGAGTATAACCAAGTCTCCTACTTTATATTCATCTACATCCGATCTTTTCCTGTTAGTATACTTCCTCATATCTTCCTGTGCTTTCCCTAGCACTGCTTTTGCCTCTTCCTGTATCTCCTTTATCTTTTCAATGAATTTTTCGGCTCCTTTGTACTTTCCCTTTTTCCTCCACTCAAAACCTATCCTGGGATTTTGTCCTTGAAAGGCGATATTTTCGTACTTGAGTGCACTTTGTTGTTGTATGCAAACTCTGCCATTCCTAACCATTCAGGCCATTGTTCTTGTCTGTGGTGTTATATTCCGGAAATATGATAATTATATAATTTATTTCTCCTAATAATTCTCCTAAAAATTAATAATAGTAGGATAGCATAGTAGACTACTCTCCTCCTATTCTGCACTTACTATAAATACTGAGTAGTTACAGTGTATTTCCTTAGTCTGTAAATTAAAGTCATCTGGTCCTAATCTCATCTTGTCCACTCTGATTCCTTCACTTGTCCCCTTAGGACCTCTGTCTTGATGACTCCCATCACTCTGAAATACGCAACCAACCTCACAACCAGAGACTGGGGCACAACACATAAGTTGAAGCCAAGGTCATTCAACAAGTCATTCTCTACTCTGACATCCTTCACTTGCTGCCAGAGCCTTCTTTATACTATTGCTAAGTATTATTCCTCTCTGACGTAGTACATTACTCTGTTCCAGAGTGTAGTTTCTATCTATTACTCTATACCTCCACTCTCTGAAATTCTGTCCTTGACATGTGGTTGATAAACATTCTGAGATATTGCTCTAGTTCCTGATTTACTCTCTCAGTCTGCCCATCTGTTTGTGGGTGGAACACTGTCGACAATTTACTTTTAATCCCTAATATCTCATTTAACTCTCTCATTAATCCTGCTGCAAACTGTGGTCCTCTATCTGATATGATACTTTTGGGTAGACCATGCAACTTCCACATGTTATCTCTGAACAGCCTAGCTAGTCCTTCTGCTGACATCTTCTCTGCAGTAGGTATGAAATGAGCCATTTTTGTTAACCTATTGACTACTACTAAGATCAAGTCGTATTCTTGAGCCAGCAGCAACTTAGTGATAAAGTCTGCTGATATGTGCATCCAAGGTCTCTCTAGAATTGAATTTGGCATTAACTTTCCTGCCAGCTGTTCTGTGCGATTTTTGTTGCGCTGACAGGCATCACATTCCTCCACATTCCTCTTTACCTCCTTTGTTACTCCTGGCCACCAGAAATTCCTAGTTACCAGTTCTACCATCTTTTACTGCCCCCTATGTCCTCCTACTAGTGTATCATGGTGTAGTCTAATGATTTCTGCCCTTAATTTCTTGTCTTTTGGCACATAGACTTTTTCCTCTTTATACATGATACTATCTACCTCCCTCTACTCTTCATCTCTGAGCATCTTTACTCCAGCTTGTTTCATCTCTTCTACTGATTTCATTACTTTGTCATCTTTCACTTTGGATTTTCTTACTTTCTCTAGTAGATCTACTCTGTCTACTATAATTTCTACTGCTTCTGTTCTTCTCACTTCTAACCATTCCAGCTTCACTAACATTTCATTCTCATTATCTTTCTCTACTCCAACCTTCTAGTCTGGCCTCCTGCTAAGGCTGTCTGCTTTCCCCATCTTACTTCCCAGAACATGTTTTAGCATAAAGTCAAATCTTGATAGGTATAAGGCCTATCTTGCTTGTCTCCAGTTTAGCTTTTGTGCTTTCATGAAATACTCGAGATTCTTGTGATCTGTCCAGATCTCGAATTTTGTTGTTGCTCCTTCCAGGAAATGTCTCCACACTTCTAAGCATTTAACAACTGCTAATATTTTTTTATCATGTATCTTGTAATTTCTTTCTGTATCACTAAGAGATTTGGAAATGAAAGTGACCAGTCTCTACTTCTTGTCTGAGCACTTCATTGATAGTACTTCTCCAGTAGCATAGTTTGAAGCATCAGCTTCTACCCTAAATTCCTTGTCTAAATCTGGGGCTGCTAATACCAGTCTACTAGTGAAGATTATTTTTAGCTCATCAAATACTTTTTGTTGTGCTTCCTCCCACCACCACTTCTTATCTTTTTGTGTGAGCATGTTCATTGGTCTAGCTACTCAAGTGAAATCCTTAATAAACCTCCTGTAATAATTTGCAAGACCCAGGAATTTTCTGACATCATTCACATTTTTTGGCTATGGCCAACTAAGCACTCTGTCCACTTTCTCTGCTTCTATTTATATCTCATTAGGTCCTATGATGACCCCTAGGAATCCTATCTTCCTTGCCTTCCACACATATTTTTCTGGCTTGATGTACAAGTTGTTCTCCTCTAACCTCCTTAATATTTCTTCCACAATTTCATCGTGCCCTTCCTTGGTTTCTGTTCCTACCAACACATTGTCTACAAACACTGCTACTTTCCCCTTGTTAATCAAGTCCCTCAGTATTTCATTCATTATTGCTTGAAATATTGCTGGTGAATTTGTCATTCTGAAAAACATGACCGTTGGTTCAAATAAGCCTATGTGCATCGTAAATGCCTTCTTCTACTTGTCCCCTTCCTTTATTCTCACATTATTGAACCCCCACCTTAGATCCATCTTCATGAATACTTTTTTACTATCTATATTGTCAATCAACTCTGTAATTAGTGGTAGCGGGTAATTATTCTTCACTGTCTGGCTATTAAGGTTGCAGTAGTCTATCACCATCTGCTTACTTCCATCTCTCTTGCCAACAAAAAATACTGGTGATGTTTGTGGAGATTTTGAGGGTCTGATATACCCTTTCCTCAACTGATCTTCTATAAAGTTTTGAACCTCCTCTCTCTTATTCTTGGACAGAGGGTAAATCTTTCCTTTCCGTGGTTTAAATGTCTCCTTGAGATCTATGGCATGATCCCAAATTTTCCTTGTTGGCATTCTTTCTGACTTTACCTTCCCAAACACCTTTCTCCACTTTAAAAATTTCTTTGGGACTATCTCCTCAATTTTCCTGTGGTCCTCTTCCATTTCTTCCTCTTTTCTCCAGTCCTCTTTGTTGTCTATCCCCCAGTGGACAATTTTCTCTTCCTCCTCTGTCACTGTCATTCTGACCTTCCTCTTTTGACTTCTTCTGCCACACAGGGGTGGGCATCTCGTCATTTTAACTTCTCCTGTCTCCCAATTTATTTCTGGGTTATGTGCTGCCAACCATGGCATTTCTAGTATTACCTCCGTCTTTCCTAGATCACAAACATCCATTCTCATCCTTTCTATGTGGCCTTTGTAAAATACATTGCACTCTACTTGGTATGTAATGGCCCTTTCGCTATTATTTGTGCTGTTTATATTTCTAATGGCTATTGGTCTTTCTAGTTTCTGCAGCTTGAACCCATGCCTAGCTGCTATCTGGCTATCCATGAACATCCCCATTGTGCCACTATCCAAGAGTGCTTTTATCATTACACCTTCATGTGTATCTATCTTCTCTACTTCAATATTTAGCCATACTTTTCTCAGCATTCCAAAGGTTCTTCTGACCTCCCTTTGGCTACCCCTCTTTTTTGCTGTGCTTTCCAGTTCTCCTGACCATGTACTGTTTTGCTGTGCCTTTGCCTCTTTGGGCTGCACCACCTTCCCCATACATCTACACCACTTCATCTCTTCCAACTTTCTTCTGGAGATCACTCTCTGTTCCCTATTATCTTTCACATAACACCTCTGTTTTCCACACCTCTTTCAAGCTAGGTACAAAACTACTACCTCCCTTATGCACCACTCCAAGTTCCACAGTTGCGCCTCTTTTGGAACGCCTTTTCTGCAATGCTCTTCTGCTCTCTTTCTTAGTTCTTCTACTAAGCTCCTCCTTCACCCTTGCTGTGCATTTTGTGGCCTGGCCATATGTGCCGCTTCACCTTCTTCTACTCTCCTCAACTTCCTTCCTTCCTCCTGTACTTTTCCCTTTGCAGGGCATGCCAGCTCCTTCTGTTGGTGCACTTTTTGCACCCTGGTTGCATGTGCTACCCTTTCCCTCTCTTTCCATAATGGGCACTCCCTACACTTGTGCCCCTCTTCTCCACACTTGAAGCATTTGACTACTACTGTCTCATGTCTTCTAATTGTCCTCTCTTTAACTCTGCATTGCATTACCCTGCTTGATAACACCTCAAATTTATTTAGAGAGATCACTTCCCTCTTTTCTTTCTCTCTCTTGCTCCTACAGTTATGGGCCAGGTGCCCAAACTTCTTACAACACTGACACAATTTCCCTCTCCTTCCTTCTAATTCTTCCCTTAATTTGGCAAGGGAGCGTCTTTCTCTGAGCAAATTGCTCATCAATGAGTTGCATTGTTCTTGAGACATTATGGTAGCATCTCAAGATAGGTATGAAATGAATGGTTGATCTTACTTAATGCTATGTCTACTAGGGCACAAGATCTTTATCCAGCTAGACACCTACTGCCCTACTAACTACTGCCCTAATAGTACTGTGGCTATCACTCTACGGGGGAGATCCCTAATCTAGACAGCCCTCTAGAGGTAACTGTTACTCCTCTGTGTGTACTGACTCACAATGGAGCACAGCACAAGGTTTATACTAGAAAGGTACAAGTAACTACTAGATACCACTCAATTGTAAGGTCAGGTCTCGAACGCAATACCTGAGCTTGGTACTCTGTCTCCACCTGCAGTCCCTAACTGACTGCAAAGTCCCCTTAAGCCAAGAGCCTGGCTATGTATGGAGGTGGTTACTGATCATGGTGATTAGCAACTGAGGGTTGATAAGATGAGAGTAAGAGTGAGCAGGGTCCAAGGTGAACAGTGCACTGGAGTGTAATTGAGTTCTAATATCAGACTAGCTAACTCCAAAGCTGGAATTAAGCTAACTGCTCCTTTATCAGTGTTTGACAAGGAGAACTCGATAGAGTTCCTATTAAATTCTATACACTATTTATACATGAAAAGTAACCCTAACCCTTCCTTTTATCCTGCACTTCCCTATGAGTCACTTTCCTCTTGCATGTCCATCAATAAGAAAATAAAAGAAAATAAAAGAAAATAAAAGAAAAAAAAAAGAAAAAAAAAGAAAAATAATAATCAGAAACTAAAAGAAAAGAAAAGAAAAATAAATATTAAATAATGACTTAGCTGTTTTGCCAAGTCATGACAACCACTATGGTACCATTTATTAAATCACCAATATCTCAGAAACAGCCATGATCTAAGCTTTGCTTTTAGGCATCAGAGAAGCCCTCTTCATACCACTCAGAAACTGAGCCTAAAACGGCACCAAGACGATTAATATTAGTGGAGATATGAGGACCTCAATGTTTGCACATGGACTTTATTAATTACCTATAGATAGTCATCTGTCCTTTTCTTAGAACAAAGGACAGCCTCTATATGGTTAAGTTATCACTATTTCTAGTACAAAGGCACTACCATATGTAGAACAATAGGTAGTAGCATGTGATGATCTGTCCTAGTGCACAGACCATCACTTTTCTGTATATAAGGACTCATAGTCTGAGGATTAGACCTTAGACTTA
>Ga0153963_1000051_pt1 | contig 15832 bp, 8 predicted proteins | sample TSFL047MetaG_FD_104692 | JGI IMG/M metagenome (GOLD analysis project Ga0153963, IMG submission 104692) | Attine ant fungus gardens microbial communities from Florida, USA - TSFL047 MetaG | ecosystem: Host-associated > Fungi > Mycelium > Unclassified | place: USA: Florida, Withalacochee...
CACCTGGCTTTAGTCCAGCACCTCTTATAGCTTCAAAGACATACCTGTTATCACAAAAGGTCACTTACTTGTTTTGTGATAGGTTGAATATTGATTCAAAAGTGCTTATAGGCAGAGCTAGACAAGCAACAAAAGATGTTGTTAAGTCTGAGGTCTAATTCTTAGACTATGAGTTCTTATATACATAGTCTGTGTACTAGGACAGATTATTACATGCTATTACCTATTGTTCTACATATGGTAGTGCCTTTGTACTGTAAATAGCAATAACTTAACCATATGGAGGTTGTTCTTTGTTCTAAGAAAAGGACAGATAACTATCTATAGGTAATTAATTAAGTTCATGTGCAAACATTGAGGACTTCATATCTCCATGAATATTAATCATCTTGGTGTTGTTTTAAACTCATTCTAAGTGGTATAAAGAGGGCTTCTTTGATACCTGAAAGCAAAGCATCAATCATGGTAGTTTTTGAGATCTCAGTGATTTAATAAATAGTACTATGGTAGTTACCTACTGATCTGCCTGATATCTCAGCCAATACTGATCACTTTGAGATGTGACTGGTATTGATCAAAAGGTCTTTTCAAGGGCTTTCAGGTACCATTAAGATTATGAGAATCAAGTGGAGTGATTTTAGACATGCCTTTCAATATGTTGCTATGATCTTGATCATGCTACTGCTTAGCATATAATGTAGATTATTCCCTCCAGGAGCCTCATCTAATTCTCTGAGGAATCTCCTGGAGGTGAGTTGTAACATATTTTAGTAACTAAAAATAAAGATGTATCTTAAGTTTATTTATATCAATCAAGATTATAAGCTCAATGCTGAGCCAAAAGATCATGATAAACAATGGTATGCAGGTATAAAGAATTGTAATGTCATTGTAATGTTCAGAGGATACTAATTTTTTTTAAAAAAGGAAGATGATGTTACGCTATACAACTATTTAGGCAAAATAAGTGACTATTTTCACTGTAATAACAAGAACAACCAGCTCGAAAGAAAAATTCAGCCCCCCAGAGATATTCCTTAGATGCCCAGTCATAGACTTGAGTATTTTGCTTGAGTAGCAGAGTAGTAGCTATGACCACCACTACATATACCTTATAGATGTTTGCCCAGATATCTTGTATCAGATTTCTAATGGATTTCCCTTCTAAAGAGCTCTTAAGGGCAAAGGTATAATAATCAATTTTATTATCTCCAGGTGTTCTACACATAAACTGCTTCTTTGTTTCATATTACTTCATATATCTAATAGCTCAGTCAGTGTCTCACTGGTAGGGCATGTTCTTTACTCAGCAGATCTTATGTCTGCCATATGTACTCCTCATCACTACCTCATGATACATAGGTATATACACAGTAGATACTCTTCTATATTCCCTACACTTTACCAATTGTATCATTCCCTTTCTTCCTCAACTCTTATATCATCCTCAAGTCTTTACTTGAAGTTGCAATCTGAGTTACTCCTCAAGGTCGTAACAAGAATCAGTAAGAGAACATACTATCACACCAGTAGAGAGACTGTTTACAGCAACTTAAGCTCAAAATCAATATCTAAACCTCTCAAAAACATAGCAAAAGTAATAACAAAAGGAGGCTCAGAAAAAGAAAGCAACTACTTAGGACCTTTATTACTAAACTTACCAGAACTATCTTTGGAACCCTAGAATAAAATATCCAACCTGGAGTTACATACCATGCTCTTAGCATTAGCCAGAAATAACATATCCCAACCTCAAAAGTGACATTGTGCTATTAGAGAACCTGACCTCTTTAGTAGAGAAAGTCCCAACAAACTTTGGGCTTTTATTTTTTAATGTCAGATTTATTTTAGGGCCTGTAAAGGAGAGTTTAAAGAGAACTCTAAGAAGATTTTTTTTGCAATCTCTTATCTTAGAGAAATAGCCCTAGACTACTTTGAGCCCTTCATTAACGAGCTGGATCCTCACTAACATCTTGATTTCTTAGAAGATTAGGCTGTCTTTGTTCAATAGCTATCTAACATTTTTGGGTCCTATTTGCTGAAAGATGATGATAAGGATGCTATTATGGCTATTCCTTTTCCCTATGATGGGAAAGTGTCCAACTATTTCATCTAATTTGTAAAGTACCAAAACTAAATCTGCTAGGACAACTGGTCCTTTTACAAGGTTGTAAAGGATGCAATACCTACCAGAATTAGAAAGGAGCTATGCTATAGCAAGGAGAATTTATCTTTCTTTAAAGGTTATAAGCAAGTAGTTATGAGAATAGACAATAATCATTGGAAAAATATCTAGAATAAAAGGAATAAGATCTACATGGCACATATCTTGCAAAATTACCTTCTACAAACATCCTAAACAGAACTTACTAGAGGGATTACCAATGAGAGGAGTATACCTCTAGAATGAGGTCAGAAGAATAGACCTAGAGCAAGCAGATCTGAGGGAACTTACTAGTTAGCTAAATATCTAGTACTACCTGAAATATTTACTCTTAGACCTAATAGTCAACTCACGACTGCATAATGCACTTGCTAAATGAATTTAGAATTGTGCCTGTATTGTGGCTAATCCAGTTATCTGGCTTAGAGCTACCCAAGACAGTCTGGAAGGTCCTCAATGGTAGTAGGGATATAAGCAACTGTTGTTAACAATACTAGAATAGACAATGAAGAGACAAAAAACAAAGTGGTGGTTATTTTACTTCCCAGAGGATTGACCACCTAAATATTGTCTGGAAACCAAAGTTGTGCCTAGGAGCAGCAATTCTCTCAAGTACCAAATCCCTATCTCAAGTATGTTTCAGGGATTAATTGACTTGGATTCAATAGATTGTTTTATGGATTCAGTATTTACATAATCTCAGGACATATATGATTTCTTCTTCCCTTTCCCTTATTCTGATAGATGGTACTGTGAATTGTTGTATAAGTCAGAGTGTAGAATTGTAAATTAAATTACCTTACTGTTTGTCATGTATAGTTAATTTCTTTTTAACATTTTTGGATGGGTCTTGTGCAATAGTCTTGGGATATAGTTGATTATAGAAGCAAAACCCTATTATCAATTGGCAAAACAAAACAATTGAACTCCAGAACCAAACAAGCAAACCTAACTAGAAACTTACTCAGGAGGACCTAATATTAAGACCTAAAAAACCTCACATATCTCTTGTCACTGCATTGAACTTCTGATATGCATACAAACAAGATAAAGCTATCACAAGCCAACTATAGTTGACCAAGGATTTGGATCTCCTAGACAGAAGTAGTAGAATAGAGGCAGTTGAACCTAATCTAGAAAGGATTTCCAATAAATACCAACAATCCATGGAAGTATTTAGTAAAGCAAAGTCAAAGCAATTACCCTCTCACTGACTTTGTTCCATTCAGCTAGAAAAAGGATCTTTGTCACTATTTGGACCTATCTATTCATTATCAGTGCTAGAGCTCCAAATACTCAGGGAATTCCTGAATAAAAACATATATACTGGATTCATCTAACCTTCCTGATCTCCTTGTGATTCTCTAGTCCTGTTTGTCTAAAAGAAAGATAGGTTACTGAGACTTTGTATTGACTTCTGGGACCTGAATCAAATCATGCACAAAGATAGATATCCTATTCCCCTTTTATTAGATTTCCTAGATGTACCTGGTCAAGCAAGAATTTATACAAAAGTTGATCTGCATGCAGTGCTTACTATCTTATCCACATTGCTGAGGGCAATGAGTGGAAAATAACCTTTCAAAGTAAGTATGGATTATTTGAATAGAAGGTTATACCATTTGGATTATCAATTGTACTCTCCACCTTCCAGTACTTTATAAACAATCTGTTTTCTAATATACTTGATGTTTGTATTGTCATCTACTTAAACAATATCCTAGTTTATTCAGAAAACCTAAACAATTATTAGAAGCATATGAAGGAAGTTTTAGGGCAATTAAAGGATAACAGACTATATGTCTTACCAGAAAAGTCTGAGTTTCACAGGGACCAAGTGGAGTTTCTAGGCTATATCCTCAGTCAAGATAGACTACAAATGAATGAGGACAAGGTCCAAGTTATCTGTGAATGGCCAAATCTATGTTGGTTAAAGGATGTATAATCCTTTCTAGGTTTTGCTAATTTCTATAGAAGATTCATCCATAATTATTCAGAACTGATAGTTCTACTTACTTGACTCACCTGAAAAAACATACCTTGAGCCTGGAATAAAGAATGCCAGAATGTGTTTAAAGAGTTAAAAGTAGTGTTTATCTCAGCACTCATCCAGATCTATTAGAACCCAAATACACCTCTGTTGGTAAAGACCAATGCATCTGATTATGCCATTGCAGCAATTCTATCAATATACATAGGGAAAGAAGTCCATCCCATAGCTTTCCACTTAAAAATACTAAATACAGCAGAACTGAATTATGATATGTATAATAGGGAGCTATTAGCTATCTACAAAGCTTTCAAAAAGTGGAGACATTACTTAGAAGATACCCAAGACCCATTAGATATAATCATTGATCATAGGAATTTGATTTATTTTAAAAAATCTAAGTTACTCTTCTGATGTCAAGCTTGATGGTCAAAATATCTATTATAGTTCAACTTAAGTATTTGCTTCTACCCAGAGTAGCTGGATACAAAACCAGACACACTGACATAAAGGTGGGACCTATATCTAGGAAATAAGAATAACTGATTTATAAAAGTAAACCTATAAAACTATTACCTGCTTTTTTCCCCCAAATGTTTACAACCACGTTAAAGGCTATGCACCTAGAAAAACCTAGGACTAGAAAGAAAACAATTCTCAATACTAAAGTTCTCCATTTTGATATCAAAGCAGTTACCCTCTAAATGCCAGAATATGCTTAACTACTTAACCCTCTACAACTACCAAGTAATCCCTGTTGGACCATTAATACAAAAGGATTACTGTGCTGGGAGGGTTGCATAGTAGTTCTAGATTGAGATGACTTGCAGCTCCAAGTATTGCACTTGAAACACAATCACATACTAGCAGGTTACTTAGACCAATTAAAAACTGTCAAACTGGTCCAGTGAGAATACTTTTGGCCTTGACTCAAGGAGTTTGTAGTAGACTATGTACAGTCTTACAACATGTATATGAGAAATAAGGTCAAACAATACTACCCCTATGGCTTACTAAAGTAGTTGCTAGTACCTAGTTAATCTTGGGACTTGGTTTTAATAGATTTTATGAAACAACTACCTTCATCTAAAGGATATACTGAGATCTTGGTAATAATCAACCAAATGACCAAATAGGCCATGTTCATCCCAACCTATTGAATCTATTGATGCCAAAGGATTAGCAGACCTATTTATTAAGAATATCTTTTTCAAGCATGGAGTACCTTTGTATATAACATCTAATTGGGGATTAGAATTCATATCTAGGTTCTTCAAATCCTTATCTGCAGTACTTGGTATACATCTTCACTTCATGTTAGGTTACCACTCAGAAGCAAATAGCCAAACTGAGAGGACAAACCAAACACTAGAACAATATATTTGGATTTATTATAACTATCAACAGATCAACTGGGCTTGTTTACTTCTACTAACAGAATTTGCCTATAACAATACTCCATCAGCCACCATAGGTTTCTCCCCTTTCTTTGCAAACAAAGGCTATCACCCAAGACTCCAGGTATGAGCCAAGACATAGCATACTTTGGAGAAAGCTAAACTATGGATAACCAAACTAGGAGAGCTATATGAAGAGTTAAAGAAGAATATCTTGGATGCTCAGACATGCTACCAGACTCAGGTAAAACACTCAATGATCCCCTGCTCTGGATATCCAAATTGGGAACTTAGTTTTTGTACTAGCAAAGTTTATTTGAATGACATTAAAGAGGCTGTTACTACTAGGATTTTTCCTTGTTCCCTTCTTATTAGATAGTTCTCTAGCTACTATATAAATAGCAGCAAATATGAACTCTTTTGATAAAGGAAGTGTGTGATCTCCTAAGGAAGTATCCTAGCTAACACTATGTTTTAGCACAGTGTCCCTTGTATAAATCTGTAGAAAAATGAATTCAGAAGTTAAAGGTAAAGTTCTGCCAATGTACTATGGTAGCAGTGATATTCAAAACTGATTCTCAATTCTAGACTATTGTTTTCACCTTGTGCCTAGGTCCTATCTACTTGGTATTACCCTAATACCCTGTTTCAAAGTTGTTCTCACAGTAGCACTCTCTGGCTATGTGATCAGACTATCCTAGTATTCTTGACTATGTGATCAGATATGAAACTTTGAATCCTCTCTGTATAACTTGACTTCCTAGCAATGCCAAACTTTATCTTAGAGCTTCTATAACATTGCTCCTGTAGCTAAGTCACTTGTCCTGTAGTCTCTTTGTTTTTGACTCAGTTTTGAGTTGAAGCAACTTAATCACTGATCTGATCATTCTAAAAATAGATTTCCACTTTTGAAAACCCAAATAGAGCAAAGAGATGACTGAGATTGCTTGCTCTCTTCCTTCTAAGTGGGGTTTTTTATAGGCTTAGAGAAATACAAAGGAAATATACAGAAAAATAGAGAAAATAATAAACCTAGTCATAAATCTATTAATACAACAATCATTCTGGTTGTGATAGGAAATTCTGTGTCTCCTTGTCTTCTCTTGATTATTTCCTATTGGTTTTGCCAGGTCTATTTTATTCTTGCTGAGTTACTGGATTACCTACCACTGTCTCCATAGTGATCTCTTCTTGCTACAGCTAATCTCAGTGGCTTGGGACCTGTCTCTTTTTTCTTTCTTACTTAGGGAGTTTTGGGTATTGTTGTAAGAAAGCTAAACTTCAAGCTGGAATAAAGCCAACTGCTCTTTGTTCAGTGATTGACAAAGAGAACTCAATAGAGTTCCCATTAGATTTGCTACACTATATATACAATTACTATCATAGCTATATGTCTTGTCTCCCACAGTCCTCATGTCCATCAACTGACTTCTTTGTCACATGTTGTGACTGTGACATGTGACATGACCATTCTGTGACTCTGTGACTTGTCACATGCTATTTTCCTGTGCTCTACCTTAGTAATAAAAGAAAAGAAAAGAAAAGAAAAGGAAAAGAAATATTAAATAATGACTTAGCTATTTTGCCAAGTCATGACACTACCTCTCTCTTAAGTTTCCTTATCCTGAGGAATTTTCTTACAACTTGTAGTATGGGTCTACCATATTGCCCATCTTATTGTTATCTTCTTCTGTCCACTCTCTAACTTCTGATTTTTCTTTCTCGACTTCTTCTTCTGTAATTGTTTCCATTTTTCTTTCTCCTGATTGTTTCCCTTTCTACCATTTCCAATTTCTTTCCAATCTTCCCCAATATTCCTGGTCATATCTTTTGTTTGACTATCCAAACAGTTTTTTTGCTGTAAATCTTCCTGGCAATTTCCCTTTTCTAAACGTTTCTTCTTCACGTTTTTGTTTTGCTACATCTTTCACATCTTGCCAGTATTCTTTCTTGAATTCTTTGATTGCTTCCTGTGCATTCATCAGATTCTCCTTTTTTTCCCAAGTATTGGATTCTGCCATAAATCCCTTCCAGCATACCAAGTACTTATTTTTCTCTCTTACTTGTCGCTTATTTAGGATCCTTTCCACTTCCCATTCTTTTTCTCCTTTGATTATCACTGGGGCCAGTTGCTCTTTTCTCTGTCCTTCCACTTGCTCTATATACCATCATATTCTACTGACATTTACTACTGGATGTACCTTTACTATACTAGGTAATTTCAATTTTACTGTATTCGATGATATAACTTTCTTGATTCTGTAAGGCCTGGCAAACCTCTTATCTGCATATTTCTTCATCTCTTCTTGTGCTTTACTTAGTACTGCTTTGGCTTCCTCCTGTATCTCTTTCATTTTCTCAATAAACTTTTCTGCCTCTTGATACCTCCTCTTCTTTCTTTCCTCAAACCCTATTCTGGGATCTTGTTTGTAATTTGCCTTGAAAGGCGATGTTCATGTACTCAAGTGCACTTTGTTGTTATATGCAAACTCTGCTGTTCCCAGCCATTTAGGCCATTGCTCTTGTCTATGGTCAATAAACATTCTGAGGTACTGTTCTAACTCTTGATTGACCCTCTCTGTTTGTCCATCTATTTGAGGGTCGAATGCCATTGACAATTTACTTTTTATCCCTAGCATCTCATTCAACTCTCTCATTAGCCCTGCCGCAAATTGGAGTCCTCTATCTGAAATAATGCTTTCTAGTAGCCTATGCAATTTCCATATGTTATCTCTAAACAGTCTTGCCAATCCTTCTGCTGATGTCTTCTCTGTAGTAGGTATGAAATGTACTATTTTTGTTAACCTATCAACTACTACTAAGATTGAGTTATATCCCTGAGCTAGCGGCAATTTAGTGATAAAATCTGCCGATATATGGGTCCAGGGTTTTTCTGGAATTGAGTTTGGCATTAACTTTCCTGCTGGCTATTCTGTGTGGTTTTTATTGCATTGGCAAGCATCACATCCTTCCACATACTGCTTTACTTCTTTGGTCACTCTAGTGTCATGTTGGACAGCTGTTTAGACAATAAAAGTGACATTTTTCACCATAATAATGAGAATAATCAGCTTAAGAGACGAGTTTGGTTTTCCAGAGATATTCCTTAGATGCCTAGTTATGGACTCGAGAATACCACTTGAGTAGCAGAGTAGTAGCTGTGACCACCACTATAGAGATCTCATAAACATTGTCTAGAGAATTTCATAACAGATCTATAATAGAACTCCCCTCTAGAGTACTCTCGAGAGCAGAAAGGACCTTAGAAGATATTCTCTAACAGAATGATGTCATATCTTAGCAGCAGTCACTTATTTATAATGTCTAGGTTACCATCAGAGCAAGGCCATCATTGCCAATGGCTAATTATAGCAAGAACTAGCAAGATGAGTCCTCTCGAGGATTATATTGTAAATCTAACAGAAGAAGACTGAGGCTCAAAGACGTGATGAGGTATAGAGGAGTAGTAAAAGGACTAGAGTGGTCAGGCAGAGAGGTCAGATAGAGAGATAGAAGAAGAGGTATTTGATGAAGATAACATGCTCAAGAGCAAGACGACTCGAGATTGTTGCCTCTCTCTATAGCCCATCAAAAGGCTCAAGAGCTATCTATTGTTTAGAGAACCCTTTTTATATTCTCAGAACATAACATTATATGATGAGTACATTGAGCAAGTGATAATTGACCTAGAGCTTGTGTTGAGACCTCAAGAAGCAATTAAGATAAACTGGTATTGGGTTACTAAGAGAGTTACTAAGGGACTATGCTCTAGATCTACTTTTGGATGGACTAACTTAAAAAGATAGTAAACTTGGACTCTAGAACCAGTACTACTCAGATAAAAAACTTAGACTGATAGACTTTGTGCTTGTAAATAAGCATTGATAGCATCAGATCAATTATATTTAGATAAATAACCTCTAGAAAGTGACTTGGAGATACTAGACATTTATTGAGACTTGCTAACTACTTAATAGGTAATCAATGAAGTCTGAATTACAAAGCAGCATCAAGAGTATAATAAGAGAAGACAAAAGAATATTCTAGAAGGAAGCAGTGATGGGGATCTAAGGGAATTTGATCTCGAAACAAGGGTGATAACAAATAAAAATATAATAATTCCTGAGATGTTTTACAGTTGTGCACTAAACAAGTAGGCACTAGAGAGATAATCAAATATGAAAGAGAGCTTAAACAAAGGGTGGAATAAAAGGGGAAACTCGTTGGGACTCGAGTTCCTATCAAGGGAGAGGATTGGTAGGTATTTAGAAAGTAAAGTAGAATACTTAGAAAGTAGAAAACTTAGTCACTCAAAATAGCTGTTAAGCTTTAGAGCAACAGAGAGAGGTAATAGTAGGGGTATAATACTTGAGCTCCCTTCTGTGCCCTAGAGTATTTTATTAGGATTACAAAGTAAGCAAGACAACAAAGAAATTAGAACAAAGAAATCCTCCGAATTCCTGAACATAGTAAGGCCATAATGATAAGATGGTGTCTTCCCGAACACTAGGTGATTGTTCTCCAGTCTTCTAGTCCTACTCCTGAAATCCCTCTCTACACGATGGACAACTCTTGAGCCTATTGGTGGGCTGTGGAGAGAAGCGACAGTCATATGCCGTCTTAATCCTGGTCATGTCATCTTCCTCAAACCATCTCTCTCGACCTCTCTCCCTATCCTCCTTAGTCCTTGCTATATTTCTTCTATGTCCCTTTACTTCTCTGACCTCCAGTATCCTTCTACTACCATTGCAATACAACTTTGCGAGGTTTTGACTCTCTTGATCTTACTATAATTAGCTATCAGTAATGATAGCTCAGATCTGATCATAACTCTTCTGTAAATGGGACTGCTAAAAGGGTGCAAAAGAGAATTGCACACTGGGACAAACAAAACCATACTGTGCTAGCTCCCAATTGCGTGCTAAAGGTCCGAGGGGAGATAATCAAAGTTGAAGGTTTATAAATAATTAGAAAATAGGAATTATACGCAGCTCCAATAAAATATACATTGGTGGTTATGAAATGATTGTAAAATCTCTCTAGATTGTCGTCACATAGCCTCCCTAAGGTGTCAACCTTTACACACCGTGATAAAAGCTCCTCTGGAAAATACAGTTAGTTGATCACTCATGGATCCTCTACACTCAGTTGCCCCCTTGTCTGCACCCCTAACACTGAACCTTATAGGTGTGATGCAATCCAAGTGTGTACCTAGCCAAGCTTTCCCAGCCTACTGTCCTCTCTGAAGCCTGTCCAAGTTGCATTTGTATCTTCTCCCTAGATCGAGTTCTGGGTATATTCTGTGTTCTTCTCAAGATACCCCACTAGTCCCAGTCTTCTTACTCTCAATAGATTTGCATTTACGATTCCAAAAGCAGTGTAGATAGAGGTAGGAGTCAAGAGGTTCCTTTCCTATCCAACTGCACACCAGATACTATATTAAAATGATTACAAAGCCCTGAAACTCAAGGAATAAAATATAAAAAGGAAACTGTTACTACTTTTGGTGTTCCTTTAATCTCTTCTCGTGCTAAGTCTATCCCAATTCCCAGCAATGACGTGTCCTTAGGGTGATGCATCTTCTTCATCAAATCCTTCCCATCAAAGATGACGTGTCTTCATCGTCGCTTCTCTCTAGAATATTCTTCCTGATCTCCCATCACTCCCTTCAATGCTACTTTGTAAGAAGGTCTTCCTTGATTATCTATTAAGTAGTCAGTAAACCTCGCTTAATGTCTAGTATTTCCGAGTCGCGTCCTAGGGCCAATTTATCTAAATATAATTGATCTGATGCCATCAATGCTTAGTTGCAACCAGAGTCTATTTATCTAAGTCCGTCATCCAGACACTACTGGTTCTAGAGTCCTAATCCACCATATCTCTAAGTTGGTTTTATCCTATAATGGATCTAGAGCATAGTCTTTCCATAACTTTCTTCCTAGACCAGATGCCAGCTCATCCTGTTTGCTTCCCGAGGTATCAACATGAGCTCTGGGTTAGGTCTCCCTTACTCAATATCTTTATTATATGGTAGTATATTCTGAGGGTATAGCAAGGGCTCTAGAGCAAACTCCAAGTAAGAATTCATTGGTATAAAGCGTATCAAATGTTATTTTCCACAGAAAATTCACTTGTGGTGTAACACCGCCAGTGGCTGAGGTATGACATCACTCGGATAGCGCTAATTCTGCTAAGTTTGCTTTTATCCCTGAGAGCACTTCTAGAAGGGAAACCCATCGAAAATCTGATATGGGGTGCCTGGGCAAGCGTCTATGAGGTGTATGTAGCGGTGGTCATAGCCACTACTCTGCTACTCAAGTTAGGTACTCGAGTTCACGACTGGGCATCTAGAAAACATCTCTAGGGAAGCTGAGCTCTTCTCTCAAGCCAGTTATTCTGGCTATTAGGGTGCAAAATACCACTTATTTTGCCTAAAGATTTGTACAGTGTGACAATGTGCCGCCTTTTTCTTCCTCACCCACAATGGACACTCCTTGCATTTGTGCCCCTTCTCCCCATACTTAAAACACTCAACCTCTATCACCCCTACTCTCCTTATTATTCTCCTTTCCACTCCACACTGCATTATCCTACTCCTTAATACCTCAAACTTATTTTGGGAAATGACTGTTCCCTTCTCTTCTTCTTTCTTATTCTTATAGTTATGGTGATGGGGATCAAAGGGAATTGATCACGAGACAAGAGTGATAACAAATGAGAATTTAAAAAGTCTCTGAGATGTCTCACAATTGTGCACTAAACAAGTAGGCACTGGGGAGATGATCAAATATAAAAGAGAGCTTAAGCAAAAAAGAAGGAATAGAGGGAGACACTTGAATAACTAAAAGAAATGATAATAAAGAATTTATATGAATTCACTTGAGATAGATCTCACCATATTGGGATCTCTAAGACATGTATTTGTCTCATGTCGTGGCACTTCTGCCCTTATCTAGTCTAGTAGTCTAGCTTGCCGTCGATACAGCAGAACTACCTAGAACTCCTGTGCCATTGTGTGGGCTCTTCTTTAGCTAACTGTACAACTAGAAGCTAACTCCAATAACATGTAGCAAGCTATTAACTCCTAGCATAAGTGAATGCCCAAGTCTGTTGGGGCTTGAATTCCCGTCAAGGGAGGGGTTTTATGGGTTTTAGAAAGTAAAGTAGAACACTTAGAAAATTAGAAACTTAGTTACTCAAGATAGCCATTAAGCTTTAGAGCAACAGAGAAGGATGATGATGGAGGTATGATTGCTTGAGTTTCTCTCTGTATCCTAGAGTATTTGATTATGATTATAAAGCAAAGAGATAACAAAGAAAGTAAGGCAAAGAAAACCCAAACATAGCAAAGCTACACTGATGAAACGGCGCCCTTCCCAAACACTAGGCAACTACTCCCCAACCCTCTAACCTTACTCCAGGAATCCTCTCTTGCATGATAGTCAAGTCTCAAGCCTCTTACTAGGCTGTAGATAGAGATAGCAATTTTGAGTCATCTTGCTCTTGAGCGCGTTATCTTTATCTAGCCTTCTTGTTGCCTCTCTTCTCAGCTTCTCTGGCCTTCTTTCTATCTTCTTTATGTCTTCTTGTTCTTCCAGATTCCAATTTCCTTCTACTGCTATTGTGATGCAACTTCACAGTGGCTTGACTCTCTTGATCTTGCTATAATTAGCCATTAGTGATAATGGATTGGATCTGATCATAACTCTTCTATGAATAATGCTACTAGCTGCTAAGATATGATGTCGCTTGGGTAGCACTACTCTATCTAAGTTTGCTTCTATTCTCGAGAGTACTTCTAGAAAGGAGATCTGTTGTAAATCTAATATGAGATGCCTAGGCAAGCATCTATGAGGTGTATGTAGTGGTGATTACAGCCACTACTCTGCTACCCAAGCTAGATGCTTGAGTCCATGGCTGGATATCTAGAGAATATCCCTGGGAGGCTAAGCTCTTCCCTTGAGCTGGTTATTCTGGTTATGACAGTGCAAATTGTCACTTATTTTGCCTTAAACATTTGTATGGCATGACAATAGGTCAGGTGCCCAAACCCTTTGCAACTGAAACACAGCTTTCCTCTCCTCTCTTCAAGTTCTTCTTTCAGTTTGGCAAGAGAGCATTTTTCTTTGAGCAAGTTGCTCATCAGTGAATTGTATTATTGCAAAGACATGGTGTTACGTCTCTGCAAGGAGTATGGATTTAATGATTGATCTTACTAATGTTATGTTTGTTGGGGCACAAGATCTTCACCTAATCAGACACCTACTGCCTTACTTACTACTGCTCTAGTAATATGGTTATACGATCACTTTATAGAGGAGATCTCTACTCTAGATAGCCTCTTAGGAGTAACTGTTAATCCTCTGTGTATACCACTCACAATAGAGCATAGCACAAGGTTTATACTAGGAAGCAATACAAGTAAACTACTAAACACCACTTGATTGTGAGGTCAGGTCTCAGTAGTAATATTCAAGCTTAGTACTACACTTCTATCTACTGTTCCTAACTGACATTGAAGTTCCCTTAAGCCAAGGGCCCAGCTATATATAGAGGTGGTTACCAATCATGATGATCAGCAGCCAAGAGTTGATTTAGATGAGATAAGAGATTGAGCAAGGTTTAAGGCAGACAGTGCTCAGATGTGAATCAAGTTCTAGTATAAGAAAGCTAAACTCCAAGCCAGAATAAAGTCAACTGCTCTTTGTTCAGCAATTGACAAAGAGAACTTGATAGAGTCCCCATTAGATTTGCTACACTATATATACAATTACTATTGTAGCTATGTGTCTTGTCTCCCACAGTCCTCATGTCTATCAATTGACTTCTTTGTCACATGTTGTGACATGACCAGTGTGACATGACCATTCTGTGACAATAGTCACACCTTTATGACTCTGTGACTTGTCACATGCTATTTTCCCATGCTCTACCTTAGTAATAAAAGAAAAGAAAAGAAAAGGAAAAGAAATATTAAATAATGACTTAGCCATTTTGCCAAGTCATGACAATTGTTACCACAGCTCTCTAAGACTCCTTTGTTTATGATTACAGTAGATCAGTTTTGATGTGGCCCTATTTTAGCCATCACTAATTGAGTGATGCTATATCCTATTTCCTACTGGGCTGCCAGTTCTGTTCTTTGATAATGGGCATTTTCTCAGACTTTTCCACATGAGGCTTCTTTTTTCTGATTCAGCTACTATTCTTGGCAATAATGCCATAGGGTCATGGGCTTGACTCTACTAGTTCTTGAGTGTTTGGCTTGTTGGTGGTAGTGACCTTATATCCCTAGGTATACTACTACATAGCTAAGTAGCTAGCTTTATCAGTAGTAGTCCTTTGTGCCTTTTCTACTACCTAGTAGGTAATATTATCTTAGTCCTTATTTTTGGGGTGTGAAGTCACAAAATTTGTTTAATTTTAGGCCTGGATATATTTTAGGTCTCATAATGTAACTCTCAAGGAAGTTAGTAGAGAAATACTTAGGACTCTTTAAAGTGATAGGGAAATTGGGATCGCATTCCTGTTAGTGTCTAAAGTCCGATGACCGGAATTAAGCCAACTGTCTCTTTGTTCAGAGTTTGACAAAAAGAACTCGATGGAGTTCTTGCTCATTTCTTCTACTACTTATACATTTTACTACTGTGGCTATGCGCTTACTCTCCCATGGTCCTCATGTTACTCTAGTCATGTGACACCTTGTGACTGTGACTTGTGACATGACCTCTGTGACCTCTGTCACACCCATTGTGACATTGTGACAAAGTCACATAATACTTTCCCATGCTCCATCTTGTAGTTGTAAATAAGAAAAGAAAAGAAATATAAATAATAACTTAGCTAATTTGCCAAGTCATGACAATTCCTATCAGATCAAACTACTAGCCTACCTTAGATTAGCTTACCTAATCTTCCACATCTCTTAGCTAGAGCCAGCAAAATCAAGTACTATCCAAGGGTGTAAGAACCCCCCACTACTACTAGTAGTAGTTGAAGACAACCTTGAGTACAAGATTGCATGAGTATTAGACTCAAAAATTAACTACAGGTACAAGGTACAACTACTATATTATGTATAGTAGGCTAAATATAAAGGCACAGCAGAAAAGTTTTCATAGTTGGGAGCTGATGAATTGCGTCACACATCTGAGTTAGTATCACAAATGGTCACTTACTATTTGTGATGGGTGCTTTGATACTTTAAAGAGTTTAAAAATGCAAAGTTAGACAAGTGACAAAAGATGTTGTTAAGTCTGAGGTCTAATCCTCAGACTATGA
>Ga0153963_1000052_pt1 | contig 15529 bp, 15 predicted proteins | sample TSFL047MetaG_FD_104692 | JGI IMG/M metagenome (GOLD analysis project Ga0153963, IMG submission 104692) | Attine ant fungus gardens microbial communities from Florida, USA - TSFL047 MetaG | ecosystem: Host-associated > Fungi > Mycelium > Unclassified | place: USA: Florida, Withalacochee...
ACAGTTCCTTAGGTATTATTACTTCTAGCCTTACTATAGTCTTTAGTTTTGTTGTCTCTAAGCAAAAATCCTAGAAATCCCAGTTCCTCCACTTACCCATCATTTGAGTCCAGGTTGTGCAGGAAAAAGACTCATTTAACCGATGTCACTCTCTTCTGCTAAATTGAGGCTTGACAGTACAACGAAACTAATATTCCTTGCACACTATTAGGATGTCTAGAAACCCCACACCCGACCCCCGCTTAGAACGATGTATCTGGCGTAAAGGCAACTGCCCAGAGAATTTCCAGGAGAGGACAGTCACACCTGTTGAGAGACCTCTTATGGCCACCTAGGCTAGGAGCCAACGGCTCACCTCCCAGGGACTACTAGAGGATATTAGAAAGATGCCAGGATACGAGAGAAGCAAAGACAAAGCCTTAGCCCCAGAATCTCTCCCATCAGACCCATCAGAACCAATACCCACTAACTAGGAGGAGATCTTCAACCTTGAACTTCATGCTGCATTGTTAGCCTTATCTAGGAACAACCAACTCCAACCAAAGAAAAAACCTCGAACTATTAGGGAGCCAGATCCATTTAGTGGAGATGGACCAGACAAACTTTGAGTGTTCCTGTTTCAATGTTAAATTTATTTTAGGACCAGTGAAGGAGAATTTACTGAGGACTCAGAGAAAATTTTCTTTGCAATTTCTTATCTCAGGGGCATTGCCCTGGACTACTTCAAACTGTTTATCACAGAACCAGATCCCCTCCACTCTCTGGACTTCTTGGAAGATTGGCCAGCCTTTGTCCAATGGCTATCTAATGTCTTTGGGTCATACTCTCCAGAAGATAATGACGAAAATGCCATCATCGCTATCCCTTTTCCCCACGATGGAAGAGCAACTGACTACTTCATTTGCTTTGCCAAGTACCAGAACTGGATCCAGTGGGATAACAGATCCCTTCGCAAAGTAGTGAAGGATGCCATACCCACAAGAATTAGTGAGGAATTACGTTACAGCCAGGAGAATTTATCATCATTTGAAGGATACAAGAGGGCTGTGATGAGAATCGATGACAATTACTGGAGACAGGTTCAGGATGACAAAAACAAGATCAATATGACCTGCACCTTACAGCGTCACTTGCCAAGACTTCCCAAAACTGAAACCCACTGTAACGACCCTGTCGAGTGACCAAAGGCATTGGAAACTGCCCCGCCAAGCTGACAAAGAGCCTGGAATACTTCTTCCTCCACCCATTTACCAGAATTATCCCTGTCTTTGAGTATTTTAGGACCTAACAGCCGCCTGATGATAGTGGAACACAACCGCTGAATGAGCCTAGGGCTTTGTCTACATTGCGAGCAGCCTGGTCACTTGGCAAGATTGTGTCCCAAGCAGGCTGGGAAAAAACCCAGTGGTACCAGGGGCAAGAGCGGCTTACATTGACCCCAGCACTACTATACCAGAGGAGAGAAAAAAAGAAGAGACAGTCGTCCTACTCCTGAGAGAACCAACTACCTGAAGATCACCTGGGAGCAGGGGCCTTGGTTGGGGGCAGTGACGTTCTCAAAGACAAGGTCCTTAATTGTTGACCTTTGCTTATTGTTGGTACGGGGGGTGTTTAAAGGACTTGTCGATTCAGGCTCTTCGGACTGTTTTTTAGACTCAAAATTTGTGATTAGTAACAAGCTCAGAACATAGGAGATTGACACACTCCCCCTCACCTTAATAGACGGCACTGTGAATTACTATGTAAATCAAGTAGTATCCCTACCAATTCAACTATCTTGCGGGTCATCGTGCGTGATTGAATGCTATGTAACAACCTTAGATGGCTCTTACGAACTGGTATTGGGCCATAACTGGCTCAGAGAATGAAATCCTACTATAGATTGGCTATGCAGTGTTGTAGTCCTACCAAGTCCACCCACACCCAAACTAGCTAATACATCGTTAGTACCAGAACCCCAGGAACTATTTGTACAAGTACCTACTTCCCCTTCTACCAGTGCGAACAAACCCCATATATCCTTTATCAATGCTTCAGCGTACCAGAGGGCTTGTAAATCACAAGGAGCCACTCCATTTTACTATTATCAGTATCACAGGAGTTAACTGGCTGTACCGGGCAAGTAGGGGATGACTCATATGATCTGAGTAAGGTACCTGTCAACTATTATCAGTATGCTGAGGTATTCAGTAAGGAAAGGTCTAAGTGGCTGCCACCACACTGCCCCTACAACCTGTCTATCCAGTTAGAGAGCAAGAAAATACCCCCCCTTGGACCAATCTACTCATTGTCAACACTGGAACTTCAAACATTGAGAGAGTTCATCAATAAAAACTTATGTATGGGTTTTATTCAACCATTGCAATCATCTTGTGGGGCACCAGTTCTGTTCGTCAAGAAAAAGAATGGCTCGTTAAGATTATGTGTAGACTACTGAGGACTGAACCGACTCACCTGAAAGGACAGATACCCAATTCCACTGCTCACCGACCTTTTGGATGCCCCCAAAAGGGCCTGGATCTATACAAAAATAGATCTGCGAAACACTTACCACCTAGTATGAATAATGGATAGTGGTGAGTAGAAAATGACATTCCGCACTCGCTATAGTTCCTATGAGTGGCAGGTAATGCCATTTGGTCTCTCGAACACACCCTCAACATTCCAGAGATTCATGAATGAGTTGTTTGCAGACCTGTTGGACATATACGTAATTGTCTACCTTGACGATATCTTGATTTATTCCGAAAATCTGAAAGAACACAAGAAACAGATTAAAGAGGTTCTGAGATGTTTGAAAGCCAATAGACTATATGTGTCCCCTAGCAAATGCGAGTTCCACCAAGAGCAGGTCGAATTTCTCAGGTTTATCTTGAGCCCCAAGGATCTGCAGATGGATGGTGAGAAGGTATGCGTCATTCAGGAATGGCCCCCTCCGTGTCGATTGAAGGATGTACAATCCTTTTTGGGTTCACAAATTTCTACAGAAGATTTATAAACAATTACTCTGAAATCGTCGTACCTTTGACAAGACTTACTAGGAAGGATACCCCTTGGCTATGGAGTAAGGATTGCCAACAGACCTTCGACACCCTCAAGTTAGCGTTCACGTCAGTACCAATACTGACTCACTGGGATCCGAATGTGCCAATTTTCATAGAGTTGGATGCCTCTGACTGTAAGGGGACCCCTAATCCGTGACTCCAGAGCCTGTTCCAGTCCTCCAGAGCGACCCTGCAGCCGATCCAATATTACTACATAATATTGGGTCTTACTCCCATCATTCTGAGAGCACTCCGTTGCCACCCAATGCACTTTCCTTGTTCAGATCCTGGTTACCGATGCAGGGACACGAAGACACTGTAGTATATAATGTAGATTATTCCCTCTAGGAGCCTCATCTAATTCTCTGAGGAATCTCCTGGAGGTAGGTTGTAACCATATTTCATAAATCATAATTAACTGAGGAATCTCCTGGAGCTCTACTCCGGTCGCCCTTACAGCAGAATTAGATCCTATTATCAGAGCCCCGGAATTTCTCAGTGGATAGCCGCCCTCCGGTCGCTCTCTGCTAGCAACTCCAGCCCCCTGATCACCCCACTCCAGAGAGATGTCGCTCCCTGCGGACACCCCTCCAGCCATCGCCGACGCCTTAGGCTACCTGCAGCACCATCTCCAGGAGTTAACTGAGCATCAGAACGCTTCGGAACACGTTATTAACAATACCCTCACGGGCCTAACAGCCCAAATACAACAGCTCACTCAACTGATGACCGGCCCTGCCCCTGCTCCAACAGTCGCTCTGCCTCTGATACCCACGTCTCCGCCTCCTGTCAGCCCTCCTTTGCCTGTTCTGTCCGCCCTGTCCAAACAGCGGACAAGGCCGAAACTCCCTTCTCCCCCTGACTTCTCCGGTGAACAGAGTTCCAGTCGAGCCTTCTTCAACTCCTATATGTTATACCTATGCCTGGTCCCGGAGCAGTTCAGCTGCGAGGTGGTCCGAGAACCTCTTTCGCCAGGAAGTGGACACTGGCATCTTTTCTATCTAATCCTGGGCCCACTTCGAACAACAATTCCGGAGCCAATTCTTTTCAGTCAATGCAGAAGCAGACGCCGTTAACACTCTGGAAGGCTCCTCTTATTATCAAGGAAACCGGACGGTGGATGACTACTTGGACACTTTCCTGACCTTGGTCTCCGACGCCAGATACACTGACCCCCGGACTCTTGTGGTAAAGTTCCATCAAGGCCTCAAGTCGAGCATCCAGAGCCAGATCGCTACCATGCCATTCGGACGACCCGCAGACACTGATCTGGAGGCTTGGTATGTAGCTGCCCAGAGGATCGACCAAGCACGGTTGAGCAATGAGGCCTTCCAATCCACACTCTGGTCAACGACAATGGCCCCCACACACTCCGCCCTTCCTTGGTCTGCCCCTCTTTCGACGTTCTGCCTTCCTCCGTCCACTCCACCCCCCGTTCCACTGAGACCCGCTCCTCCCGTACCGTCCAGTGGAATACCTATAGATGTAGACGCAGTCCAGAAGGCATGCTCTCTACCTCCACAAGGGTGCTATTGGTGCGGAGAGGCCAACCACCTCATAAGGGACTGCCCCCACTGCTTAGACATCTGGAAGTTAACTGTGGAGCAACGGGAAGAGAAGAGGAAGTTGGCCCCTTCCTGGAGGAGGATTTTGTTTAGCGCGGCCGGCAAAAAGTGCGCCCCGGTCGCTGTTAGTAAATAGGTTCGCTGTATTAGACGTAGAAGAAGTCAATACAGAAATTCATGAACCTATAGACATATCCCCCCCCCTCCGCTCCGGTCAGGACAGCCCTGCCTTGGAGGCCCAAATAAGAAAAGAGACTACCCAGACGACTCTCTGCCAACACCCTCGACGCCTGTGGAACGTCTATTATCCTCTCTATAGAGATCGGTACCACTGACACTAGCAAAGTACATTCTGTCAAAGCGCTTTTGGACTCCGGAGCCACAGGCAATTTCATAGATAAAGATTTTGTCCGTACGAAGGGTATTAGCACCCAGAACATCTCTCGCCCCATACTGGTGTTCAACGTGGACGGTTCCCCTAATGAAGCTGGAAAAATCTCCAAAGTGGTAGACATGGTCCTCCATTATAAAACCCACTCCGAAAGGATGCTCCTTGCCGTCTCCAACCTTGGGAAGCAAAGCATGATCCTTGGTTACACCTGGCTCAAGGACCATAATCCAGAGGTCAACTGGCAAACCGGAGAAGTGCAAATGAACTGATGTCCCCCCCAATGTGAAGAATGCTGTGTAATATGAAAGGAACAAGTGTCGCGGAAGAAGGTAGAGGCTAAAGCTGTCAACATCTGTCAATCCAGACCCTCTCTGGAGCATATGGAAGACTCGAAAGAAGACGAGACTCCCCTCCGGATATGCAAGGTTGAATACGAGCCAGGGGACAGACTCTTCATGATGAGGATCCTCTCGGAACCCGCTGTAGAAAACCTTCATGCTGCTTCTACAATCTCCCAGAAACTTGTGGAAAGGACTTCTCCCCCTATCCGACTGTGCAAAAGGATTCAAATTGGTGTTCACAAAAGAAAACTTCGACATCCTCCCGGACCATAGGCAGTGGGACCACGCTATCGAGCTCGTTCTGGGCTCGGAGCCTAAGTCATCGAAAGTCTACCCCCTCTCTCCGGTGGAACAAAAGGAGTTGGACTCTTTCCTGGAAGAGAACCTACGTACCGGACGGATTCGCCCTTCTAAGTCTCCTATGGCAGTCCTGGTATTCTTCATTAAGAAGAAGGATGGCTCACTTCGGTTGGTTCAAGACTACTGAGCCCTCAATTCCATGACAGTCAAGAATAAGTACTCCCTTCCACTGATCTCCAAACTTGTATCGCAACTCTGCAGAGCCAGACACTTCACTAAGCTAGATGTTCGTTGGGGTTTCAACAACATCCGCATCAAGCCCGGAGATGAGTGGAAGACAGCTTTCTGGACCAATTGAGGCCTGTTTGAACCTTTGGTAATGTTCTTTGGCATGACCAACAGCCCCACCACCTTCCAAACCATAATGAACAACATCTTCCGGGACCTCATAGCAGAAGGTATCATGGTGGTCTACCTGGACGACATCCTGATCTTTACTAGGACAGAAGAGGAGCATGCAAAGGCTATCAGACAGGTACTACAGGTCCTACAGGAACACAAACTTTTCCTCCGCCCAGAGAAATGTGAGTTCTGCAAGGAGCGAATCAAGTACTTAGGACTAGTCATCTCGGAGAACGAAGTTTCCATAGATCCAGTCAAGGTCGCAGGAGTCCGAGAGTGGCCCACTCCGGAAAACAAAATGGACGTCTAGGCTTTTCTGGGCTTCATCAACTTCTACCGAAGGTTCATCCGGGATTTCTCTACTAAAGCTCGACCCCTCTTCAACTTAACATGCTCCAAATGAGTCTGGATGTGGAGTGGAAAGGAACAGATGGCCTTCGAGGACCTCAAAACGGCAGTGACCACTGCTCCGGTGTTGGTGTCCCCTCAGGACTTGGAGCCCTTTTGGGTTGAAGCGGATAGCTCAGACTTCGCCACAGGAGTAGTCTTGTCTTAGCAGTCAACGATGGACGGAAAATGGTACCCCGTGGTGTTCTACAGCAAATCCCTGTCCTCTGTGGAACGGAACTACAAAATCCACGACAAGGAAATGCTGGCCATTATTCGCACACTAGAAGAGTGGAGGCACTTCCTAGAAGGAGCGACCTATCCGGTAGAGATCTAGACCGACCACAAGAACCTCGAGTATTTCATGATGGCCAAGAAACTTAACCGTTGTCAAGCCTGTTGATCCTTGCATTTGGCCAGGTTCGACTTCCTACTTTACCACTGCCCCAAACGTACCATGGGCAAACCAGACGCACTGTCGAGGAGAGCCAATCACGGAAACGGAGCCTCGGACAACAAGAACATAGTCCTCCTACGACTGGAATTCCTTGTGGTATGTGCTCTGGAAGGGGTGGAACTGACAGGCGTAGAACAGAAGATCTTGTTCAACATCTGCAAGAGAAACTGGAATGGAGACCAAGAGGAACCCATAGCTAAGGCAGCACGAGAGCTCCGGAGCTCTGCCAACGAGGTAGTACACTCCTCAGAGTGGTCAAACATAGATGGCCTACTCCGTTTCTGAGGGAAAATATATATACCGTGGAGTCCAGACTTACGCAGGCAGATCGTAGCCCTTTGCCATGATACCCAGATTACAGGACACCCCGGACGCTGGAAGACACTGGAACTAGTGTCCCAGAACTACTAGTGGCCCCAGATGTCTAGGTACATCGGCCAGTATATGAGTACTTGTGACCTCTGCCTCCAGATGAAACCTTGGCAACATTCTTCTGTTGGCGAGCTTTAACCACTCTCCATGCCAGACGCACGGTGGGACACCCTCAGTGTTGATTTTGTGGTCGAACTTCCGGACATGACGCCATTATGACGGTCATGGATGCTGTCTCCAAAAGAGTACACTTCATTCTGACATACACAACGGTCACAGTGGAAGGAGCAGCCTGACTCTTCCTCCATTATGTTTGGAAACTCCACAGCCTCCCGAAACGTGTCATCTCCGACCGTGGACCTCAATTTGTAGCTTTGTTCACCAAGGAACTGTACAGGCTACTAGGTATACGAATATCCTCTTCTACAGCTTGGCACTCCCAGACAGATGGACAAACGGAATGTGTCAACCAGGAGCTCAACCAGTTCCTCCGCCTATTTATAAACGAATGGCAGGACAACTGGTATGACCTCCTATCCATCGCAGCATTTCAGCACAACAACCACGTTCACTCCGCAATGCAACAACCTCTGTTCCTACTGGACACGGGATGAATCCCCCACATGGGCTTCAAGCCGAGACAGGACCCTTCTAGCCTGGAGACGGTCAACGAATTCACCAAGAGAATGGAGTCCACCACCGAGGAAGCCAAGTCCGCAATCTGTAAGGCGCAGGAAGACATGACGAGGTACTACAATCGAAGAAGGTCTCTGGCCCCCGTATTCAAACCAGGAGACTAGGTATATCTAGACGTGTCAGATATCAGAATGACACGTCTGTCTCCGAAGTTGTCACATCACAGACTGGGACCCTTCGAAATCGAATGCCAAGTAGGGCCGTTAGCCTACCGACTCAAGTTGCTTCACGGATTGAGACAGTTGCACCCGGTGTTCAACATGGTCAAGTTGTCCACCGCTCCGGATGATCTGATACCAGGAGGGAAGCCACGAGCCCCGCTGCCACCTATTGTTGTTGACGGAGAGCTGGAGTGGGAGGTGGAAGAGGTGTTGGATAGTCGCTGGCACCAGAGGAGGTTCCAGTTCCTGATTAAGTGGAAGGGTTTCAGCAGAGAGCACAACTCTTGGGAGGTGGCCTCCAATGTCAAGGCACCAGACCTCGTCACTGAATATTACCAAAGGTACCCAGCCGCCCCAAGACACATCCGCCGGACAGACTTTGACACTCTTTTCACGTCTAGAACCATTGCTTCGAGGCACAGCAACCTTAGAGAGGGGGTAAATATAAGGGGACCCCTAATCCGTGACTCCAGAGCCTGTTCCAGTCCTCCAGAGCGACCCTGCAGCCGATCCAATATTACTACATAATATTGGGTCTTACTCCTATCATTCCGAGAGCACTCTATTACCTCCTAGTGCACTTTCATTGTTCAGACCCTGGTTACCGATGCAGGAACGCAAAGACACTGTAGTATATAATGTAGATTATTCCCTCCAGGAACCTCATCTAATTCTCTGAGGAATCTCCTGGAGGTAGGTTGTAACCATATTTCATAAATCATAATTAACTGAGGAATCTCCTGGAGCTCTACTCCGGTCACCCTTACATTGTTCAGAATTCTCTCTATCTCCCATTCTTTTTCCCCTTCTATTACTCTATTATTACCAGAGCCAGTTGCTTCTTCTTTTGTTCTTCCACTTGCCCTGTATTCTACTAATGTTGACTACCAGATGTATTTTTATTATGCTAGGTAGTTTTAATTCTACTGCACTTGACAATACAATTTTCTTTATCTTATAAGGGCCCACAAATCTCTCCATCAACTTTTCTGTTCTCCTTCTGACCATTTGATATTTTAGGTCCTTGGTACTCAACATCACCAAGTCTCCTACTTTATAGTCGTTGACTTCTGCCCTCTTCCTATTTACATATTTCTTTATCACTTCTTGTGCTTTCCCTAGTGCTACTTTCGCTTCCTCTTGTATTTCTTTCATCTTTTCAATGAATTTCTCCACTTCTTGATATTTCCCCTTCTTCCTTCCCTTGAACCTCATCCTGGGATCTTGCCCATAATTTGCCTTGAAAGGTGATGTTTTAGTGCTAGAATGTGTTTTATTATTGTATGCAAATTCCACTGTCCCTAACCATCTGGACCACTGTTCCTGCCTATGGTCAATGAACATTCTCAGATACTGTTCTAGCTCTTGGTTTACTCTCTCTGTCTATCCATCTGTTTGTGGGTGAAATACTGTTGACAATTTACCTTTGATCCCCAATATCCTATTCAATTCTTTCATTAACTCTGCTACGAACTGGGGTCCTCTATCCGAAATGATGCTTTTGGGTTACCTATGCAATTTCCACATATTATCCCTGAACAACCTTGCCAGTCCTTCTGCCGACATCTTCTCTATAGTAGGTATGAAATGTACCATCTTCGTTAGTCTATTGACTACTACTAATATTGAGTCATATCCCTGAGCCAAAGGTAATTTTGTGATAAAATCCACTGATATATACATTCAAGGCCTTTCCAGAATTGAGTTTGGCATTAACTTTCCTGCTAGCTGTTCTGTGTGGTTCTTATTGTGTTGGCAGGCATCACACCCTTCCACATACTGCTTCACCTCTTCAGTTACTCCTGGCCACCAAAAGTTTCTAGTGACTAGTTCCACTATTTTCCACTGTCCCTTGTGTTCTCCAAATGGCATATTGTAATATAGCCTAATAATTTCTGCTCTCAATTTATCATCTTTTGGCACATACACTTTTCCCTCCTTGTATATTATGCTGTCTACTTCTCTTCACTCTTCATCCCTTAATGTCTTTACTTCTGCTCTCTTCATTTCTTCTACTACTTTTACCACTTCATCATCTTTCACCTTTCACTTTTTTACTTCTTCTAGTAGATCTACTCTATCTACTATGATTTCTACTGCCTCAGTTCTTCTCACTTTTAACCACTCAGGTTTCACCAACGTCTCATCCTCATTGTCCTTTTCCACTCTGATCTTCCAGTCTGGCCTTCTGCTCAGACTATCTGCTTTCCCTATCTTACTTCCTGGAACATGTTTAAGCATAAAATTAAATCTCAATAGGTATAAGGTCCATCTAGCTTGTCTCTAATTTAAATTTTGTGCCTTCATAAAGTATTCAAGGTTTTTGTGATTTGTCCAGATCTCGAATTTAACTGTTGTTCTCTCCAAGAAGTGCCTCTATGCCTCCAAGCATCTGATTACTACTAACATTTCTTTGTTATGTATTTTGTAGTTTCTCTCTGTATCACTTAAGGACTTTGAAATGAAAGTGACTGGTCTTCACAAGTTGTTTGAGCACTTCATTGATAGTACTCCTCTAGTTGCGTAATTTGAAGCATTTGCTTCTACCCTAAACTCCTTGTCCAGGTCTGGTGCTGCTAGTACTGGTTTTGTCATAAAGACCCCTTTTAACTTATCAAATGCTTTCTGCTGGCTTTCTCCCTATACCCACTTCACATTTTTCTTGGTAAGCATATTCATCAGCCTAGCTACTCAAGTAAAATCCTTGATAAACCTCCTGTAGTAATTTGCGAGGCCCGTTCTTTGGCTCTAGCCAACTTAATATCCTATTTACCTTCTCCTTCTCTATCTCTATTCCATCTGGTCCTATGACTACATCTAGGAACTCTACCTTCCTTACTTTCCACACATATTTTTCTGGCTTGATATACAAGTCATTTTCTTCCAACCTCCTCAGTATTTCTTCTACAATTTCATCATGTCCTTCCTCTTCCTCTGTCCCTACCAACATATTGTCTACAAATGCTGTGACCTTTTCTTCATTTATCAAGTCTCTCAAGATTTCATTCATCATTACTTAAAAGGTTGCTGTAAGAGGACCTCTCACACACGACTCCAGAGCCCGTATCAGTCCTCTGGAGTGACCCTGCAGCTGATCAAATATTACTAAGTAATATTTGGTCTTACCCCTATCATTCCAAGAGCACTCCATTGCCTCCTAGCACACTTTCATTGTTCAGACCCTGGTTACCAAATACAGGGACGTGAGGACATGGTAATATATATAATGTAGATTATTCCCTCCAGAAGCCTCATCTAATTCTCTGAGGAATCTCCTAGAGGTAGGTTGTAACATATTTCATAAACTATAATTAACTGAGGAATCTCCTGGAGTGTTCCACTCTAGTCACCCTTACAGTTGCCAGTGAATTTGTTATTCCGAAAAACATGACTGTTAGCTCGAAAGATCCTATGTATATTGTAAACACTTCTTTCCACTTGTCTTCTTCCTTTATCCTTATGTTATTGAACCCCCATCACAGATCCATTTTTGTAAATACTTTCTTACTCCCCATGTTGTCAATTAAATCTGTTATTAATGGTAGTGGGTAGTTGTTCTTTATGATTTGGTTGTTTAGACTGCAGTAGCCCATAACTATCCTCTTGCTTCTGTCCTTTTTGTTTACAATGAAAACTGGTGATGTTTGAGGGGATTTTGACAGTCTGATATCCCCTTTCTCAACTGATCCTTTACAAAATTTTGGACTTTCTCCCTCTCATTTTTGGATAGAGGGTAAATCCTTTCTTTTCACAGTTTAAACATGTTCTTGAGATCTATAGCATGATCCCAAACTTTTCTTGTTGGCATTCTTTCTGACTCCACCTTCCCAAATACTTTCTTCCACTTTAAAAACCTTCTTGGGACCATTTCCTTGATTTTTCTGTGGTCTTTCTCTATTTTCTCTTTCTTTCCCCAGTCCTCTTTATCATCTATCACCCATCTGACAATTTTCTCTTCCTCTAGGGTTGCTACCCTTTTAACTCTTTCTTTCTTTTGACTCCTTCTGCCACACAAGGGTAGGCATCTGTCACAAACTTCATTTGGCCATATCTCCATCAATTCTTCAACAATTCTCATGGTCTCAATGGCTCCCAAAAGCTCTTAAAAAAAACTTTCAATCAATACCAGTCACATCTCGAGACAATCAATATTGGCCAAGATATTAGGCAGATCAACTGGTAACCACTATGGTACTGTTTATTAAATCACCAATATCTCGGAAACTGCCATAATCAATGCTTCAGTTCTAGGCTCATCAGAAGCACTCTTCATACCACTCAGAATGAGCCTAGAACAACCTCAAGGTGATCAATATCAGTGAAGATATAAAGACCTCAATGTTTGCACATGAACTTTATTAATTACCCATAGATAGTCATCTGTTCTTTTCTTAGAACAAAAGACAACCTCCATAAGGTTAAGTTATCACTATTTATAACACAAAGGCACTACCATATGTAGAACAATACGTAGTAGCATATAATGATCTGTCCTAGTATACAGACTATTACAATTATGTATATAAGGACTTATAGTCTGAGGATTAGACCTCAGACTTAACAACATCATTTGCTACTTGTCTAACTTTACTTTTTTGAGCTTTTCCAATATCCAATCTACCAATCACAAATCAGTAAGTAGCCATTTATGATAGCATCTTGTTATTTTAACCTCTCCTGTTTTCCAGTTTATCTCTAGATTGTGTGCTGCCAACCATGGCATCCCCAGAATTACTTCTATCTTCTCTAGATCACACATGTCTATTCTCATTCTCTCTATGTGGCCTTTGTAAAACACATTGTACTCTACTTCAACTACTACATATACTTCTATGCTACAAAGTGCCTCTTCACCCTCAGTGCCATAAAGATGCTGGAGAACTCCTCAAGAGGTCTTCTCCCTATTCAAAAACTCCTGTACAAAAATTGCATCCTGTCTATTGCTGTTAAGACTCTAGATCTTACAGTTGAATATGCATTTCAACTTAACACCTATATCTAACACTTGATATCTTCACACTCCTTGCTAGAGGATCTGGTTAAGGTTTTCAGTGAAGTTATATCAAAGAAGAGATGTCAACAAGACTTTGAGTAGCACCCTTGAGGTTGTCCTAAGACAAGTAAGAGTACCAATTTCTTAGAGTAAGATTTTACAAAGGGAGTACAGAAAAAAAAAACTTGCCATTCCCTTCTTTCTGGACTGTATTTATCCTAACTAGGTATTGTGACTATGTTATAATGTGGTAACACTACTTGTAACTAAAGGTGACTAGTTAAGTGACAGTCCAGTGACAGAAGCAATGAGAGTAACAAGTCGAGTCAGTGTCTAATAATGGATTAGTCCAATATTGTCCCATTTAGTACCAGTCCAAAGATAGAAAGAGAAAATAGTCCAAGATTTCTCCAAAGAGTCCTGTCCATACTGCAAGTCCATTACCTCCTAGAGTTCTCAGATATTCAATGTATTACTACATTGTGACATCCTCGTCTCGCATTGCTAATATCTCATCTACTAACCATTTGTTATCAGACCATAGTTGGTAATAACCATAGTCCCACTCGATGTTCATAACAATTGCCCTATATGGGTTTCAGCTCTGGTTCTTGAGAGGTACTCCCATTGTCAAGAATATAACCGAATTAAAGAAAATGCAGAGAAGAGCAGCCCTTTGGATTACAGGTGCTTTTTGAACCTCACCATCTGAAGGTATTGAAGCTATTGCAGGCCTCATTTCCATCACTCTACACCTTCATAAACTAAATAGTAGACATCACTTATGCTATGCCTCTATTCCCCCTTCACATGCCATCAATTTGCTACTCGATTCACAACATGCTAAGAACCAAACATCTCATAGAGTTGCTACTTCAAAACTTACTGTGAAACAACAAGCCATTCTCAAGAGCCCCATCAAAGATGTCAACAAATGCCTTAATGGTGTTAGGAACTGTTTTAACCCTCTTCATCCTCTTTTTTCTTCTGGTTCAAGGGTAGCCAATCATTTTTCTAGTAGAATTAGTTTTCATTCTCCTTCTTCTTCATCTGACAAGGACCTATATCAATATCTTCAAAGCCTTAACCATACCTTCGGAATGTCTCAAGTATCATCCAATAGCACCACCATTATTGCAGATGGTGGCATTAAAACATCCCATGTTGCTACAGCAGTTGCTCATATCTGGTCCAATAATACTGTTGTCAAACAACTCTAGGTCCATTCCATAAACATTACATCAATTGGGGCTAAACTCATAGCAATATACACTGGCCTCATATCTACCATGGAAATGAATAATATCCATGATGTAAGACTTTAGCCAAGACAACTTAAATCCACTCCAAGTCCGAGTTGACAAGGAAAACTTGATAGAGTTTCTATTTGATTTTGTACACTACTTATACATTTTACTATAGTGGCTGTGCAACATCCTCTCATATTCCTTATGTTATTCCTATCATGTGTCTATCTCATCATATGTTGTGACTGTGATATGACTAATATCACACTTTGTGACTATGTGACTGTCATATGATGCTTTTCCATGCTCCACCTTAGTAATGATCTAACTAAATAAAAGAAAAGAAAACAGAAAGGAAAATAGAAAATGACTTAGCTGTTTTGCCAAGTCATGACACATGACATTATTGTCATCACCAATTCTATCTCTGCAGCAAGAAAAATCCTAGAGTCTAAAGTCAACCCTCTTCAGAATATGTTTATTCCAATAGCCTCCACAATTGAAGCCTACCTTAGAAAGGAAGGCAGGAACAAAATCCACTTCTGGTATTGCCCCAGCAAAGCAAAATGGCTCAGACATCAACTCATTGACAATTAAGTCAAAGCATTCAGATGTACCCCCATGTTCCCTAGCAAAGAATTGCATCTATTCAGCAGGAAGAAAGAATGCAACAATATCCTTTATGAATGGCAAACATCTTTTGCAAATAGCCTCAAAAAAGGCTATTACTTCTTAAATTTCAAAGATGAAAAGCAACAAGTCATCAAACCAACTGATGCTAAGGGCAGCTTGTGGCTTTCTGTCATAGGGTTTACAAATTCTCTATGTGCTTGATTCACTCACATGACTACTGGACATGCTCCCATTGGAGAATATAGACAAAGATTCTTTCCCAACTCCTCTACTAGCTGTCCATGTGGTAAAGCCGAAATTCAAACCCAAGAACACATCATCATGGAATGTGACATGTACAACCTCTCCATGTGTCCATGCAACATGTCAAGCCTCAATTTAGCAGAAGAGAGTGACATTGGTTAAATGAGTCTTTTCCCTGCACAACCTGGACTCAAATGATGGGTAAGTGGAGGAACTGGGATTTCTAGGATTTTTGCTTAGAGACAACAAAACTAAAGACTATAGTAAGGCTAGAAGTAATAATACCTAAGGAACTGT
>Ga0153963_1000058_pt1 | contig 14875 bp, 10 predicted proteins | sample TSFL047MetaG_FD_104692 | JGI IMG/M metagenome (GOLD analysis project Ga0153963, IMG submission 104692) | Attine ant fungus gardens microbial communities from Florida, USA - TSFL047 MetaG | ecosystem: Host-associated > Fungi > Mycelium > Unclassified | place: USA: Florida, Withalacochee...
GGAGAGTGGTAGAATGGAGAGTTTCCTTTTCTATTTCTTTTTAATTGAGTCTCTAACATTTGTAAAATTATAATATATTTCTCAGAGTGGAGATTGAAAGAGGGAGCCTCCTTGGCCCTTGCCTTCATCTCAGAAGCTCTTGAGGTTGTAAATGCAATTCTCTTGAGTGTGTAAGGGGTGATCTTGGTGAGAGGTTGAGTTGGTGAATATTCTCTATCATATATCCTATTCTTTCTGGAGCCAAGACACAGCGGTCGCTTGGGCAACCTTCTATGGAATAGCAGGCCTAAAAAGCCTAGCTAATCATCAACTCAGATCATATCACACCCATAAGGTTTGGTATGAGAGTGCGGATAAGGGCTTGATTGAGTATGGTAAGGTCTATAAGTGGTTTACTGACTATTCTATTAGTGAGCTTGTTATGATGTGTAAAGGTGAACACCATGCGAGGCAGATCTAGATTGAACCTACCATCATTTCAACTATTTTTACATTACAGATAAGCTGCGCTTCATATTTTAATTTCTTTCTAATATCCCCACTTCCTCCTTCTCCCCACGAACCCTTTAGCACACAATTGGGAACTATCACCACCCCCTTTTCTACTTGCTAGTCACAGCAAAATTCCCTTTTGCCCCTTTCAGTGGGTGCAAAGAGAACATGCTGTGGTAGTCATGCTCCTAATGTATAAATACACAAATGTGCTACCCTAAAGGGCAATGAGAAATAAAGCAGATAGGTGACATTATAACAATAGTAGTGAGAGATGTTTGGTAGAGTATGACCCCTGGGGGTTATCTTGTCCCAGGGGATGGTGATGGTAAAAGGAATATTAATCTTGGATTTACTACATAGAAGGAAGTACAAGAAAGTGTCATGTCACAAGTATCACAGTCACATGACAGGAATTCACAGTGTCATATCACATGATGTCACATGATGGGTCACATGATAGGCATGGGAAAGTAGTGCACAGACCATGTAGTAGTTGTATAAGTAGTGTAGAAAATCTAATGGGAACTCTATCAAGTTCTCTTTGTCAATCACTGAACAAAGAGCAGTTGGCTTAATTCTGGCTTGAAGTTTAGCTTTCTTACACATAGATAGTCATCTGTCCTTTTCTTAGAACAAAGGACAGCCTCCATATGGTTAGGTTATCACTATTTCTAGCACAAAGGTACTACTATATGTAGAACAATAGGTAGTAGCATGTGATGATCTGTCCTAGTGCACAGACCATTAAAATTCTGTATTTAAGGACTCATAGTCTGAGAATTAGACCTCAGACTTAACAACATCTTTTGTTATTGTCTAAACTTCGCTTTTTTGAACTATTCAAGTATCAAATTACCCATCACAAATTAGTAAATGACCTTTTGTGATAAATAGTAGTTGTATATATGGTGTAGAAAATCAAATGGGAACTCTATTGAGTTCTTCTTGTCAACTCAGACTTGGAGGGTGATCAAGTTGTCTTAGACTAAGTCACTATACTCCTAAGGTTCTTTCTGCTCTCAAGGGCACTTCTAGAGAGAGTTCTGGTATAAATCTGGTATAAAACTATCTGGGCAGTTCTTATGAGATATGTGTAGTAGTAGTCATAGCCACTACTCTGCTACTCAAGTGGTATATGGCAAAACTGTTATATGGGTAGGATGACAAAAGGTTCAATAGAGAATATTAGGGACAGATGGAGTTAAGATAAAAAGAAAAGGCAAAGTTAGAAAGGATCAAAGAAGAAAAAGAAAAAGAAATGGAAGAGAGTAGGATAGATGAATGGGACAAAGAAGATGAACTAGAGACTCTTATGATAAATTGTAGGAAAAGATTCTCAGGGTAAGAATTCTTAAAAGGGGGTATTGTCATGAGTTGTCTCAAACATGAATAAGAAGAATTACATAGACTAGAATTGAACTGGTAAACATTGGACATATATAGAAATAATAAAGACAAATAGTAGAAATGTATATATATAGTGTAGTAGAATCAAGCAAGGACTCTTCTAACCCTGAAGAGCTTGCTGGTCTAAACCCTAGACTAGGATCTTAAGTCAGTTACTGACAGAAGAACCCAATACTATTACTTTGAGCACTGTTCACCTTGAACCTTGCTCAATCTTAACTCTTATGCTTATTGATCCTCGACTAGTGATTATCACAATCACCAGTCACCTCCATACATAGCCAGGCCCTTGGCTTAAGAAAACTTGATAGTCAGTTAGAGACTATTAGTGGTAATGTGGTACCAAACCCAGATATTATACTCAAGATCTGACCTGTCAATTGGGTAGTGTCTAATAGATTATGCTTTTGCTATATAAACCTTATGCTAGGGTCTATTGTAACTCATACATGCAGAGAAGTGACAATTACTTTTTAGGAGATCATCTAGATTAGGGATCCTCTTCTTAAGGTAATAGTATAACCCTAGTATCAGAACAGTAATCAATAGAGAAATAGACATCTAGTTGGATAAAAATCTTGTACCCCAGGAGACATAGATGTAAGACTCTAGCTGTAATGACTTAAGTCCACTCCAAGTCAGAGTTGACAAGGAGAACTCGATAGAGTTCCCATTTAATTTTGTATACTACTTATACATTTTACTCTAGTGGCTATGCAATATCCTCCCATAGTTCTTATATTATTCCCATCATGTGTCTACCTCATCACATGTTGTGACTGTGACCAAAATGTGTGACCTATGTGGCTGTCACATGATGCTTTCCCATGCTCTACCTTAGTAATGATCTAAAACAAAACAAAACAAAAAGAAAAATAGAAAATAACTTAGCTATTTTGCCAAGTCATGACAATAGAAGTAAATAGTAAGATCAAATTATTAACTCTGTACCTAAAAGATATTGATACAATGTCTCAACAACAATATAACCAACTGCTGAGCAACTTGCTTAAAGAAAAGCAGGCTCTCACTTTATTAAGGACACAAATAGAAGGAAAAAGAAGAGAAAATGCTGGAAGTGCAGGAAGTTTGAACACTTGGCCTGTAACTGTAGGAATCAGAAGGAGGAGAGAGGAAAACCAAAACCCCAAAATAAGTTTGAGATACTGACAAGTAAAATAATACAGAGTAGAGATAGAGGAGAACAATCAGACAACAGAAGGTAAAAGAGGAAGTAAGATGTTTTAGGTGTAAGAAGGTAGAGCACTGTAAATGGGAATGCCTGAGAATAGAGGAAGACTAAAGGAGGGAGAAGAAGGAAGTGGCACATGTGGCAATGCTACAAAAAATATAGCAAATGAAGAGACTAGTGTGTCCCATATAGAAAAAGACACAGAAGTACTATGATGAGTGGAGCATGCTGCCAGAAGGCATGCTCCTACTTGAAAGAGGATGGATCATGGAAGAGACAGTGGTAGCATATGTGGAGTATAGAGAATGTAAAAGCAAGAGGGTCTAAACCCATGAAAACAGAGGACAGAAATTCCTTCTCCTAAGATAGATAAATAATGTGTGGTGCAGACTCTACCAAGAAGTATGGGATTGGAGAGAAGGGGAAGCAAAGAGAAGAGAAATGACTAGGGTGCAGTATGTGGAGTGTGGTAGAAGAGACATAGTAGGAGTAAAAATAACAGAGCAAGAAAGAAAGAAAATCTTGTGTTCAGAGTACAAGACAGAATGAAAGAAGCTGTAGTGAAACTAGGGAGAAGCAGTGTGGCCCATAGAGGCAAAGGCATAGCAGAGTGGCACATGGGCAGGAGCTCCAAAAAGTGCAGCAAAAGAGGAGGATAGCCAAAGAGATGTCAAGAGAATGTTCAAAATATTGAGAGAAGTTTGGCTGAACATTAGAATAGAGAAAGTAGACATACATGAGGGTGTAACATTCAAAGCACTCTTGGATAGTGGTGCAATAGGAATGTTCATGAACAATAAAAGAGAAGTTTGACAAGGAGATCAAGCTAAACAAAGAAAAAGTGAAAGGGATAGTATCATAGAAATTCCTTAAGTAGCTAAAAGTATTTGGAAAAGTGGAATCAAAGAGAATACCAGTGAGAAAGCCTTGGGATCATGTGATAAACTTGAAGGAAGATTTTGTACCAAGGAAGGAAAGGACATATCTGATGTTGAGATAAAAGAAAGAGGAAGTTAGAGAATTTGTGGAGGAGCAATTGAGAAAGGGATACATTAGGCCCTTGAAGTCACCACAGACTTCACCAGTGTTCTTTGTGAAAAAAAAGGATGGAAAGAAAAGAATGGTACAGGACTATAGATACCTAAACAAGGGGACAATCAAGGACAACTACCCCTTACCTTTGATATCCAACCTAATAGATACCATGGGAACTATAAAAGTATTCACCAAGATGGACCTATGCTGGAAGTACATTAGTGTATAGATTAGAGAGAAAGATGAGTAGAAAGTGGTATTTATAATGTATCTAGGGGCATATGAATCTACTGTTATGTTCTTTGGTCTCACAAATTCACCAGCAACTTTTCAGGCAATGATAAATAATATTTTAAGAGACTTAATTAATACAAGAGATGTGGCAGTATTCATGGATAACATTTTAGTTGGAACTGAGAATAAAAAGAAACATAATAAGATAGTGGAGAAAGTGTTAAGGAGAATAAAAGCAAATGATCTCTACATCAAACCAGAAAAGTGTGTATAGAAGGTTAAAGAGATTGACTTCCTGGACTAGTAATGGGGCAGAAGAAATAAAGATGCAGAAAGAGAAGGTAGTGGGAGTTTTGAAATGGCCAATGCCCAAGACAGTCAAAAATGTGCAGAAGTTCCTGGGATTAGCAAACTACTATAGGTGGTTTGTCAAGGACTTTGCTAAAATAGCAAAACCCCTGCATAGGTTGGTTAGAAAGGATGAAAAATGGAGCTAGGAAGAGAAGCAGGGGAAGGTGTTCAAACAGCTAAAGGAGGTATTCATAACATAACCCATCTTAATGGTACTAGACCTGGATAAAGAAATGAGAGTAGAGGTGAATACATCAGAATACACAATAGGAGAAGTTTTGTTGATGAAACACAAAAATAACAAGTAGAGGCCAGTAGTCTTTATTTCAAAATCATTAAACAAAGCAGAACAAAATTATGAAATTCACAATAGAGAAATGCTAGCAATCATCAGATGCTTGGACAAATGAAAATACCTACTAGAAGGGGCACAAAACAAGTTTGAGATTTGGAGTAGCCATAAAAATCTGGAATATTTTATGAGTAATCAGAAATTAAACTATAGACAAGCACAATGGGCATTATACCTGTCTGTAAGGCTCTAGCTAAGATAACTTAAACCTACTCCAAGTCCAAGTTAATAAAAAGAACTCAATAGAGTCCTCTTCTATTTCTTATATACTACTTATACAACTACTACATGGTCTGTGCACTATTTTCCCACACACATCATGTGACTTATCATGTGACTGTGACTATGTGATACTCATAATGTGATACTTTTCTATTGTAAGGCCCAAAATACATTTAGGCCTAAAATTAAACAAATTTCATGACTTCATACCCCAAAAATAAGGACTAAGATAATATCACCTGCTAGGAAGTGGAGAAGGCACAGAGGACTACCATCAATAAAGCTAGCTATCTAGCTATGTAGTAGTATACCCAGGAACATAAGGTTACTACTACTAATAGACCAATCACTTGAGAACCAGCAGAGTCGAGTCTGTGGTCCCACAGCATTATCAATAGCAGCTTAATCAGGAAAAAAAGCCTTATGTGAAAAAGTCTGAAAAGATGTTTATTATACAGGAACAGGACTAGTAGCCTAGCAGGAAACAAGAATAGGATATAGCATCACCTGATTAGTGATGGCTAAGAATAGAACAGCATCAAAACTGATCTACCTCAATCAAAAACAGAGGAGAAACAAAGAGCCTCAAAGAGCTATGAAAACAATATCTAAAACTTCCTAGGTTAGAAAGGAAAAAGATAGATCTCGATAAAAGGGTGCAAAAGGGAATTGCACACTGGGACAAACAAAATAATGATGTGCCAGCTCTCAATTGCATGCTAAAGGTCTGAGAGAAGATAATCAAAGATGAAGGTTTATAAATAATTAGAAAAGTAGAATTATACATAGCTCTAGTAAAATATATGTTGGTTGTTGTAAAATGAATGTAAGATCTCTCTAGATCGTTGTTACATAGCCTCCCTAAGGTGTTAACCTTTACATACCATGACTAGACTCAACTGGAAAATACAGTTAGTTAATTACTCATAGACCTGCCACACTCAGTTACTCCCTTGTTTGTACTCCCAACACCAAACCTTACAGGTGTGATACAGTCCAAGTACATACCTAGCCAAGCTTTCCCAGCCTGCTGTCCTCTCTGAAGCCTGCCCAAGTTATATCTGCTATTCCTCTCTAGATTGAGTTCTGGGTATATTCAGTGTTCTTCTCAAGACATCCTCCTGATCCCAGTCTTCTTACTCTCAATAGATCCACATTCATGATTCCAGAGGCAGTGTAGATAGAGGTAGGAATCAAGAGATTTCTCTCTAATCCAACTGCACTCCAGATACTATATTAAAGATATTACAAATGGCTGAAACTCAAAGAATAAAGATAAAAAAGGAACTATTGCTACTTTTGGATTTCTATTGACTCCTTCTCTTACTAATTCCTCCCAAACTCCTGAGGCTTATGTGTCCCTTTTCTTTCTTTATAATAACATGTCCTCTCACCAAGTTCTTTTCATCAAAGATGACATGTCTTCATTGCTACTTCCTTCTAGAATATTCTTTCTTCTTATCCTATCCTTCTCTTGCTTTGTAATTTGGACTTCCTTGATTACCTGTTAAACAATTAGTAAGTCCCTATTAATGTCTAGTATCTCTAAGTTATGTCCCAGAGGTCATTTATCTAAATATAATTGATCTGATACCATCAATGCTTATTTATAAGCACAAAGTCTATTAGTCTAAGTTCATCATCTGAATACCACTAGTTCTAGAGTACAAGTCTGCCATCTTTCTGAGTCTATTCAAATGTGGATCTAGAGCATAGTCTCTTAGTAACTTTTTTAGTAACCCAATGTCAGCTCATCCTATTTGCCTCTCGAGGTATCAGCATGAGCTCTAAATCAATTATCGCCTGCTCAATGTCTTTATCATATAGTATTATGTTTTGAGGATTATAGAAAGGGTTCTAGAGTGAATTCTAAATAAGAATCTATTGGTATAAAGTGTATCAAATGTTATCTTCTGCAGAAAATTCATTTGCAGCATAACACTAAGTCACTGAGATAAGCCAAAGAAGGAAGAGATCACCATGGGATCAGCAGTAGGTAACCTGGTAACTCAGCAAGGGTGGAATGGACCTAGCAAAAACTATAGGAAATAATTAAAGAAAGACAAAGAGATATAAGATTCCCTATCACTATCAGAACAATTGTTGTATTAATAGATTATGACTGGGTTGATTATTTTCTCTATTTTTTCATATATTTCTTTTGTATTTCTCTAAACATATAAAAAACCCCACTTAGTAGGAAGAAGAAAAGCAATCTTAGTTGCCTCTTTCCTCTATTTGGGTTTTCAAAAGTGGAAATCTATTTTTAGAGTGATCAGATCAGTGATTAAGGTGCTTTGACTCAAGACTGAGTCAAAAACAAAGAGACTACAGGACAAGTGACTTAGCCACAGGGACAATATTATAGGAGCTCTAAGATAGAGTTTGGTATTGCTAGGGAGTCAAGTTATACAGGGAGGATTCAAAGTCTCATATCTGATCACATAGTCAAGAGTACTACTGTGAGGACAACTTTGAAACAGGGCATTAGGGTAATACTAGGCAGGCAGGACTCAAAAGCAGAGCTAGGACAGTAGTTTATAAACAAGAAATTGGATTTCAAATATCACTGCTACCATAGTACATTGGCAGAAACTTATTTAACTTCTTTCACCTTTAATTTTGGATTCATTTCCTCATGAAATTGCATAAGGGACACTATGCTAAAATATGATGTCAGCTAGGGTGCTTTCTTAAAAGACCACACAACTTAATTATTTCAAAACTTATATTCACCACTACCTAGCCCATAGTCAGGGAACTCTAAATAAAAACAGGAAAACCCCTAGCATAATCAGTCTCTTCACTATACTCCTTCCTGTATAGTAAGTCCAAAAAACAGAAAAGAAAGAAAAGAAAAGAAATATAAATAATGACTTAGCTGTTTTGCCAAGTCATACAGTTGTATAAGTAGTGTAGAAAATTTAACAGAAACTCCATTGAGTTTTTCTTGTCAACTTGGACTTGAAGTGGGTTTAAGTCATCTTGGGTAGAACCTTATACTACTAGTACAGGAATATGATAGTATCTTGGTAGTATGTAATAGAATGACAAAACTGGCATACTTCATGCCATTTATGAAAAAGACTTTGGTAGAAGGAGTGGCAAAACTGTTCTAGGACCACATTTGGAAATTACATAGGTTGCCAGAAAGCATTATTATGGACAGAGGAGTGCAGTTTGCAGTAGAAATGAAGGAGTTGAATTGTATGTTGGGGATTAACACAAAATTATTGACAGCCTATCACCTACAAACTGATGGATAGACAAAAAGAATAAACTAGGATCTGAAACAATACCTAAGGATGTTCATTGATCACAGGCAGGAGCAATGGCCTAATTAGCTTTTGATAGTAGAGTTTGCATATAACAATAAGATGTAGACTAGTACAAAAGTATCACTATTCAAAGCAAACATTGGATGAGACCTATGCATAGGGTTTAAAATGAGGAAGTATACAGATAGAAAGAGAAGCAAGGTAGAAGAATATTGAGTAGGGGACTTGAGCATAAAATATCTCAAATACCAAATACAAGAAAGATACTTGGAAAAGCTAATGGAATAATTTGTGGGATCTTACTAAGTTCAAGGAATAATCTCAACAAATGCAATAGAACTGGATTTACCAAGTGTCATGACTTGGCAAAACTGTAGTGACTTAGCTGGCGATGACTTAGATACCCTCCTTATCTGAGTTGACAAGGAGAACTTGATAGAGTTCCTATTAGATTTTGTATACTATTTATACATGAACAATAACCCTAACCCATAGCTAATGTCCTATGCTTCCTTATGAATTACTTTCCTCTTGTGCATCTATTGATAAGAAAAATAAAATAAAAGAAAAGAAAATAGAAAAGAAAATAGATATTGACTTAGCTATTTTGCCAAGTCATGACAAAAATGGCTAAGTCATTATTTATTTTATTTTATTTTATTTTATTTTCTTTACTGCACAGGAAGGAGTGTGAGAAAGTATTACATCACAAGTGTCACTTGGTCACATCACATGATAAGTCACATGATAGGTATGGGAAAATAGTACATAGACTATGTAGTAGTTATATAAGTAGTATACAGAAAATAACGGAAACTCTATTGAGTTTTCCTTGTCGACTTGGATAAGGAGTGGGACTAAGTTATCTTGACTAAGTCTATAAAAGATAGATACTTGGTATCATAAACTTCATTTGGCCATATCTCCATCAATTCTTTGACAATTCTCATGGTCTTAATGGCTATGGAAAGCCCTTGAAAAGACCTTTTGATTGATACTAGTCACATCTCAAGGCAATCAGTATTGGCCAAGATATTAAGCAGATCAATAGATAACTACTATGTTACTATTTATTAAATTGCTAATATCTTAGAAACCACCATGATTGATACTTCTGTTCTAGGCTCAACAGAAGCTCTTTTCATAATGCTCAGAATAAGCCTGTCACAGAAAAGTGACTACTCAATAGTGTCATGGAGATATAACAAAATACCTGTTCAAATAAACTATATAAATAGCTGGACTGTCATTAGCAAGTAGCCTTACTAATGTTGCCCTTTTGGTATAGTGGTAAACCATATAGTATATGACTATTAGTCCATAGCACAACTATGACAGAGCCTAGAATAACCCAAAGGCAGATAATATTAGTAGAGATATAAAAACCTCAATGTTTGCACATAAATATTAATTAATTACCCATAGATAGTTATCTGTCTTTAATTAGAACAAAGGACAGCCTCCATATAGTTAAGTCATTGCTATTTTGAGTACAAAGGCACTACCATATGTAGAACAATAGGTAGTAGCATGTGATGGCCTATCCTAGTGTATAGATCATTACTTTCATGTATATAAGGACTCCCTGTCTGAGGATTAGACCTCAGACTTAACAACATCTTTTGTCATTTGTCTAACTTTACATTTTTGAACTCTTTCAAGTATCAAAGCACCCATTACAAACAGTAAGTGACCATTTGTAATACTTGGTACAGTAGAGAGGCTATATGGCAGAAAAAGATACTTGGGAAACATGGAGGATTTAGTTAGAGAATTTGAGGAAGAGTACAGAGAAGAAATTGGACAATCTAGGAAAAGAATTGCCAAAGAATAAAAAAGAGAAGAATTGCTGAGTAGGTATATGGTAAAACTACTATATAGGTGGGACAACAAAAGGTTTGACAAGGAGTATTGGGGATAGTTGGAAAGAAATTGGTCAAGGTAGAAAGAAAAGGTCAGATTAAAAAGAATCAAAGAAGAAGAAGAGGAAATAGAAGAAAGTAAGATAGAAGAGTGAGATGAAAAAGATGAACTAGGAAACCTATGGTACTCTTACAATAAATTGTAGGAAAAAATTCTCGGGACGAGGATTCTTAAGAGAGAGATACTGTCATGAGTTATCTCAACTATGAATAAATATGATATAGACTAGAACTAAACTGAAGAACTTTGGATACTTGTATAAATAATAAGGACAAATAGCACAGACTTATATATATAGTGTAGTAGAATCAAACAAGGACTCTATTGAGCTCTCTTTTATCCCTGAAAAGCTTCCTAGTCTAAACCCTAGACTAGAATCTTAAGTCAGTTGCTAACACTGTATGCTTATCTTCCACAATTATAAGACCTTTACTAAGAACTATATAGTATTACATTTCAAAGGACAGCCTCTATATAGTTAAGTTATCACATTTTTAAGCATAAAGGCACTACTATATGTAGAACAATAGGTAGTAGCATGTGATGATCTGTCCTAGTGCACAAACTATCACTTTCATATATATAAAGACTCATAATCTGAGGATTAGACCTTAGACTTAACAATATCTTTTATCACTGTCTAAACTTTGCTTCTAAGCCCTCTTGAGCTCTAGCATCTATAATTACAAATAAGTAAGTGATCATTTGTGATACAAATACTCACTTTGATCCCACAACATTTTTGTCTTTAGGCCACTGTACCACTTTAAAAACATCACTTGCTTTTAACATTTCTATCTCTTTGTTCATTAGTTTTAGCCATAGGTTGGGCATTTTCATGGCTTCTTGGTATATCCTTGGTACCTCAGTGTTTAAGTCAGCAAGATAAGTGAATAGTCATTGTGAGTACTTAACAGAGTCTTTTAATTTCATGAATAGTTTTGGTTCCCTGCATATGCATTGTAATGCCAGTGGTAAATCTGCATCTACCTTGCCTGTCTGATTTGTTGTTTCTCTAGTTATATGTTGCATAGTATAGTTTTCTTGATTATCATGTAGTATTGAAGTTGGAAATGGTCTTGGGGCTACTTGTTGCAATAGCTCTCCTCTAGTTTGGTCATCCTGGGTTTGAGTTTCAGATCTGTGTGACTCACTCCCCTTCATCTCAATGTTTTGTGTTGAATAGTGTTGGAAAGGGTTGTTGTCTTCTAAAAAACCAGCATACATTGGTTATTCAGCTAAGTGAGTAATGCCCTCTTCAAAAATGATATCCCTTGATTTGAAAATAGCTCTAGTTTTTTGATCCAAGAGTTTATAACCTTCTCATTCAAAATAGCCAAGAAGGGAGACTTTTACTGATCTAGGCAATAGTTTTGATAGATTTAGGTCTAGTGGTACATGTGTATATGCTGTAGTTTCAAAAGGTTTTAAATGAGATACATTTTGACATTTCCCAAACCAGGCCTCTGTAGGGATAAGCTTTGGTCATTGAGAGGAAAGAATAAGATTTCATATATATATTATGGTTTGGACTGTATCTACCTAATATTTGAGTAGTAGTCTTAACTCAGCCATAGCCAATCCAGAATAGTTCACATTGTCCATTTAGCCATGCCATTTTGTTGATAAGCATAAGAGGTGGTATATTCAAAATTCAATTCATGTTCTACTTTATAGTTCTCCCATGATGTGTTACACTACTCCCTACCTATATCGAGATGTGCTAACTTTAACTTATTTCTTGTCTATTATTCTGCCTCTGCTTGGAAAGTCTTAAACATATTCAATGTGATGTTTGCTGATTTGGACATCAATAATGCAATAGTCCTATATAATGAGAAGCCACCCATAATTACCATAAAGTAGTTGTATCCTCCAGCTGAGAGAGTAGGTGATAGTCCCCATATATCTATGTAAACTTGCTCAAAAACCTCTGTTTCACATACTGGGTTCTTGCAGTAGGGGTGTGCTATGTGTTTTCCAAATATGCAGTCTTCATAGAGCTCTTTGAGAGATGGGTCACCATGAACAGTAAGTTTATCAACAAGTTTATCCTTTATTATTTCATGTATAGTGCTTGTACTAGCATAGCCTAAATGTCTAAGCCATATGTCAAATGTGACTAACTAGTGTTTGTTTTGTGCAATAAAGGTACTGGTTATTGATTTTTTGACATCTACAGTGTATAATTGTCCAAAGCATATTATGGAGAAGACAGTTTTTCTATCTGAAGTCCTTATATGAGCTTTATCTCCTCCAAATGTTATATATAGTCCCTTTGAGTTGAGTTCAGATACTGAAATTAGATTTGATCTCAGTCCTGATATATGCAGTACATTATTAAAAGTAATCTTTCTTTGAACATCATTAATGTTTGTTAGGAACTCAACCTTTCCTTTACCTGTTATCTTGAAGGTCAATTCTTTTCCTGTAGAGAGTCCCATATGTGGGTTATCCAAGGTATTATATGTTGCAAAGAACAACCTTTCTGCAAAACAATGGTCACTGGCTCCAAAGTCAATTAAGATAAGAGTCTCAGACATATTGTCATTTTGTATATGAAATATGATAGGATCTTCTCCAGACCAAGATTTATTTAGTGGCACTTGTCCCCTGTTACCCCTTTTTCAATAGCTTCATTTGATCTATGGAGGATGACATTATGAGATAAGTCATTTGTGGGAACTAAGGTAGCTAATACCTTTAGGTCATAAGTATTTAAGGTCATAAAGGCAAATATCAGTTCTTCCTCCTTGGGTATGTTATTGGTAGACACAACATTTGCTCTAGTGGGGTTTCTGAAACTGCCTTGACAAGTGCTGGTTGTGCTGCCTTTGTAGCCTCCTCTCTTGCCAAAACCTGTCTTTCCTTTCCACTACTAGGCTAGTAGTAGACCTCAATAGTGTGGCCTCAGCATCTGTAGTTTGGATTGATACAAATAAGTTGGTTTTTGTCTTTTTGAATAGATTTGTTTATCTAGAGTGCTGCAATAGGGTTATAGTGTTTGTTATGGCTAAAATGGAGAGACCATATTTCTAAGAGAGAGATCATTTCAGTCAAGAATCCTTCCTTAAGACAGGTGACAACTATTGGACTCCATGATGGAGGTAATGAGGTGAGGAGAATGTTTTTGAAATCATCATTGTCAATATTTGATCCCAGAGAATTTACCTTAGTCCATTTGTTCCTCATGATGGTAATAAAGGTGATGAAATCCTCACAGTCTGAGTATGTTGAGTTTCTGAGGTCTTGTTCAGTAGTGAGTCTGGCTAATTTGGTAGCAACTTCATATTGTTCAGTATAGAATGTCTAGGCTTTGGCTGCTGTTCCTTGTGTCTTAATTCCTAAGTCCACTGGGTTCTTTGTGTTGTAAATTAACAGGCCTCTGACCTAGTTATCTCTAAATTTCCATTTATCTTCTGATGGAGTAAGTGATTGCCATTTTGTATTAGTTTCAGATGTAGTTAATATTATCATTATGGGAGTAGATGATGGTATTTCAGTTGAGGTAGTAGTAATAGTTGCCAGTATATTAGTGACAGTTGGTTGTTTGATTGTGCCATTTAAGTAGCCTAATACTCCTCTCATGTGAGTACCAATGAGGATGTTTTTGCTCCAAGCAATCCAATTTTTTTTGTCAAATTTCTCATTGTCAAGGAATAAGGGTAGTGACACCCCTCCATATAAAGACATAGTATTTGCCTTTGTTGATGTGATATTTTGAGTTAAGTAAGTTGGAAGTAAGTTTAGTACTGTTATGACTTGGCAAAACAGCTAAGTCATTATTTATATTTTCTTTTTTTTCTTTTCTGGACTTACTATATAAGAATGGAGCATGAGAAAATATCATGTGACTAAGTGTCACAGAGTCACATGGTTACATGTCATATTCAGGTAACATCACATGACTAAGTCACATGAGGACCATGGGAAAGTAGTACACAGACCATATAGTAGTTGTATAAGTAGTGTACAGAATTAAGTAAGAACTTGTCACAAACTTCATTCAGCCATATCTCCATCAATTCTTCAATGATTCTCACGGTCTTAAAAGCTACAAAAAGCCCTCAAAAAGACCTTTCGATCGATGCCAGTCACGTCTCAAGGCAATCAATAATGGTCGAGATATTAAGCAGATCAACTGGTAACCACTATGTTACCATTTATTAAATCACTAATATCTCAGAAACCGCCACAATCAATGCTTTGGTTCTAGGCTCAGCAGAAGCCTTCTTCATGATGCTCAGAATGAGCCTAGAACAACCTCAAGGTAATTAATATTAGTGGAGATATGAAGGCCTCAATGTTTGCACATAGACTTTATTAATTACTCATAGATAGTTATCTGTTCTTTTCTTAGAACAAAGGACAGCCTCCATATGGTTA
>Ga0153963_1000060_pt1 | contig 14662 bp, 13 predicted proteins | sample TSFL047MetaG_FD_104692 | JGI IMG/M metagenome (GOLD analysis project Ga0153963, IMG submission 104692) | Attine ant fungus gardens microbial communities from Florida, USA - TSFL047 MetaG | ecosystem: Host-associated > Fungi > Mycelium > Unclassified | place: USA: Florida, Withalacochee...
GAACAGTGGGGCAGGAGTCGGTGGGTGAGATGTAGACGAGTCGTTGTTCTCAGAGAGAAAGGCAGTTCCATCCTTGTTACCACTACCTCCTTTGAAGCCGAAGCCAAAACAAGAGCTAGTATTGCCACCTAATGTAGCAGATTTAAAGCCTATACCTCCGACACAGGGTTTCGGTACTTCCTCTTCTCCATAATCATCCTCTTCGTCTGGAAGCACGCGAGGAGATGGAGGCCTGGATGGTTCAGAGTGGTCAAAATATTCTCAGGCCTCTGTAACATCCTCACCTTGAGGTTCATCATCCTCACCATCATCCTCTTCGTTTGCACTCCTGTCTTCTAATGTTACATCCTCTTTTTCTAACTCGAGTTTCTTCTTGCTCGATACGAATGCAGGAGCCTTTGTCTAATACATTCTAGCACAAGACATAGAACCTCGTTTGGAGATATCCTCGTAGTCACTGTTGTCTCCGAATATACCATATATAGCATCGTTGCAGTTCTTTCTCCTGCATTTGCATCTGTATGGATCGAAACAACTCTCGTTCGTCCTTCAAATCTGGGTCATTATAGAAATCAATATTGTCATCATCAGAACGTCCAGCTGAGGAGTCTGTTTCACCATTGTCAAGAACACACTTTCGCGGAGCCATGATGGCGATGGTGACAGGAAAGTTATAGCGACATCCCCCACTCTGCGATAAAAATTTCGATCTATCATGTTTAGGTTCTCCTTGAGCTCGGAATGTCAGGTAGTTGAGTTTTTTCACCATGCTTTTGGGGCAGGAAGAGTGCTGAATATGTCCCTTGTATATTTTGTCCTCTCATTTCTGATTGATTAGTAAGCGATGAGTATGAGCCTGTGAAACTTTTCTTACACCTCAGTTCTGCACACTTCAGACTGAGACTTCATGTTCTAATAGGTCGCTTACTCATCTCACTGCAATAAAAAAAAGATCTTCAATCAACCCAGTGGTCCAAATTCTATGAACTTCACCAATGATTGACCGTGGATTTTGAACATCAATGACCACAGAACTACATCATATTGTACATAATATCTAACTCAGCACACCCATAATCAAGCTTATAGAACTGAAGAGCATGGGGAAATGTGGCTCATAGCTCCAATCTGGCTGTGTAAACCACTCGGATGTCAAATCTTCTCTCCAAAACCTGCAAATCTCCTCTGTGTTAGAGATGGTACACTTTTCAAAAATTGCAGGCTCCTTCGGTTCCTGGATGCTTGAAAAGATGGGTTGGACAGCTGGCACAGGTCTCGGTGTCAAAGGCGCAGGTATTGTCACTCCAGTTGAAAGCAAACTATGTCCACAAAAGACGGGTATTGCATTCAAGGGGTTCAAAGAGAAAACAGATCAGCGACGAGAAGGAGGATGAGAAGACGCAGAAAGGTAAGGGAGGCCGAGCAGAAGTGTTCATTTGGAAGAAACCAAAGAAGGTCAAAACACAAGACATATGAGCAGATTATTGCCGGAGCTGGGCAAGAATCTGTTGTCCCAGGGATAGGACATATTATTGATGCTATCGTACGTACATGATAAGCTCTCATGATCACAAAACTTCCAGAACTGACATCTCTTTTTCCAGCCGCGAGAGGTTTCCTCTCTATTGGATATCAATCTCAATTCTTGGGCACCCACAAGCGACCCAACTCATATCCCTGAAATCCGTCATAACATCTGCTTCATCGCCCAATCGTGTAAATCTGACCTCAATAACCTAGCTCTCAAAGCCAAAGCTCTTCACATACATAAATCTTTTGTTGTTTCTGAAGAAGCTCGTCTCAGCAGAAAGATTGAAGAGGAAGCTGCCAATATCTCGTTTCCAGCAGATCCAAATTATAGCTAATGATATTTCTGCTCTATTGAAAGAACAAGCTTCGGTGTATGAAGTTTCTTTGGAGCCTTTTTCACCCTTCGTGTGCAAATTAGTGGATCAGTTTCTGATGGTTCTCTAGCATGAATTGGATGAGGTGGTGGTTGCTGCTGTAGCGCCACTGGTAAGAAGGAAAGTAGCTGGGTGACATTTGATGAAAGAGCCGAAAGAGTTCATATCGGTATTCAGTGAGCGGCGAAAAGCGTTAAGGGTAAGAGGCAAGGAGGAAGAGGGCAAGGAGGAAATCCAGGTTGATGTTTATGGGGGACGAAGAATGGATATTTTGCCACCACTGCAAGAGTACGTTCCTGCAGATCTCTTTCGTCTCCTGCTGATAAATGTTACAGGCTGGCGCCAATGACTCCATTCGAGAATCTCCTCTGGAACGTTTGGCTTCCGACAGTTAGATCAGCGATTAACAATGCATGATTACCCAAAGAACTGCAACCTGCAGTCAAGTTATACGAAGCTTGGTCGACGTTCTTATCTCCATTTATGCGGGACAATATACTCGACTAATTTATCCTGCCCAAAGTGAAAGGGGTAGTGGCAGACTGGAATTCCAAATGCTCCAAAATGCCATTGAGATCTATCATTTTCCCATGGTTACCTTTTGTTGGACTGCGGTTAGAGGACCTAATGAACGATGCAAGAAACAAGACTAAGAGCTTGATATGGACTTGGATTCCTGGTGAAAACATACCTGATGATCTGGCTGCTTGGCACGAGGTAGACCCTTTCCCTGCTCCCGTTACACTATCCCCAGCTTACAACACTTATTTCAGGTGCACAATAAAGGCGAATGGGATACAATGATTCTAAATTATGTTATCCCCAAACTCAGCGTCAACCTTCGTATCATCTTCCACATATTGATCCATGTAACCAAGTGCCATACCTCCCTATCTTTCAACAAACTCTTCTCGGGATACCGCTCATCCATTCTGTCCCAAGTTTTCGAAACCGAGTTCTTTCTGGAGTGGCTAAGAATTTTACATGTCTGGCTTATACAGCTAACTGCAGATTATGATGAAGTGAGGTGATGGTATTAAGAGTAGAGGGATATGTTTCCAAGGATTTGTTGGATTCGAGTGGGAACAAGAAAGGTAGGTTTACTGGTGTGGGGAGGGGTTTTAAGAGAGGATTAGAGCTGATGCATGAGGCAATGGCTCTGCCATCTAGTGAGAGGATAAAGCTGAGAAAACCGGATTTCAAGAAAGAGATGGCTGTCTTGGCATTGGCAGAAGAGAATAAACGTAAAGTGACCATGGCTAACAAGATTAGTCCTGCGACTAGAAAAGCAACAAGAACACAAGAAATTACATTTAAAACCATTGTTAAGGAACACGCAGCAGACCATAATCTGCTATTCATGCCAACTGGCAAGGCTCATGCTAAGTCGCAGATGCCTCTGTACAGAATTAGTCCTGGAGAGGATGGAGGGAAGAAGGGGCTGTTGGTATATGTATTGGATGACGCAGTGTGGGCTAGTGTTGAGAAGGGTATCATTGGGAGTGAGGAGAATGAGTCTAGAGAGATTAGTCTAGATGACATGGTTAATAGAGCTACGGAAGGGTCCCGCATGTGAGTATATATATGTAGTGATACGTTCCCAGAATCTGTATTTTGGGCTTGCTACCCTAGACTCTGACAATTACTGTTATCCATCGTCCTAGGCATGTTTGTTAGATATTGAGGGAGCCGATCGGTCGGAATTTAGATGACTCTTTGTTTTCTTCACTGTGTCCATGTTTTCTACCATCTCAGTTACCTTTCCTTTGTTTCCACCAAAATGCTAAGGATAGGTATAATCAATTATAGGTAAAGCCCTTTTGCATTGCCCTGAGTGTTCACATGGCTTTTGACACTGCACTGAATCTCGCCTGTGGGCTATCTTGAATTAGGACTTTAGGGGCTCACACAAAATCCTCAGCCCTGATTCACTAATGTTACTCGTCATTCGGCCGACGCTCCCAGGTGACCTCGACCTGGGGTGACGATTTCTGGTCCCGGACGATGAATCCTCATTGATGTTACCAACTGTGAAAACCTGCCGGAAGAACACCCGAATTCCCTTGTTTTTTTGGAATAGGATAGACGGGTCATGAAAGCCTTGCTATGATGGGAGCTTCGTTGCCTTCCTGGAACACTTTGAGGATGTCCGTCTTACGAGGCTGAAATCTTTTCGAGGCACTGGTTATTGATTGCACTGCCAACAATACTGAAGCCACCAGCAATTTCCTAGGTCGATCCGACTCAAAATTTTTGACAAATACTTTCGACACTAAGAAAGGACCCTGAGTCATGTCATTTGATTCTGTTTCTCCAAAAACGGAGGATAAACCAAAGGGTCATAGCAGAATGATGCGAGACAAACACAAGATCAGATTCTCTTGTGAAGACGCTTTTGGTATAATCACACGTTGCCGACGTACGTGTAGTCGGCCAAACAATCAAACCACTGTGATTCAGCGATAGGAGAGATGTCTTTATATAGAAAGACGAGACTTCACAACTGTGGCACATCATAGTGATGCCGGAAGATTTGGAGAATTGCTCTCAAGGTCTCCTGGCTTTCTTGCACCATGTCGTGTGGACCTCTCGAATTTTTTTTTCTGTTCTCCTATCCCGTGCGTCACTGTTTGGCCCCAGCGCTGTGCTCTGCAGACTCTATATTTTCAGCTACTGGTGTTGACTCAACCTTGCCTCAACCTTACTCACGACTGATGTAACAGTTGTTTCATCTGCTGTCGACTAACCTATATCCGCTCTACTGTTCCACACTCTTTCGTTGTTTGAATTCATCATAAATTCTATGACCTTATACTCCCCATCCGAGCTTGGCACACACATTTCCTAAGAGAATTTTCCTGTCGTCAATTACTGATGCGACAACCTATATGATTCCTGCCGATACACAAAAGACATCTACACATTTTCCTGCATTGATGCCCCTTTAGGACACGCATAGCTAGTCCTTTTCTCCTCCCAAACGTGGTCAACAAACAATTTATATGACACACCTGATAATCAATACTGTCATTGTTGCCACCAACAGTGGCGTCAAGGTCACCATCACCAGCATTGAAGTTTCCGGCAGCACTCATCATTGTTGACCTGTTGGCTCTTGTCATTGTCGTTTTTGTTGCAATAGAGGTCTTGAAGTGCGTTAGGTGACCAAAGTGTCAGCAGTAATCGAGTCGGTGCTTTTGTCACCAGCAGGCATGACAATGGGATCAGTGCTAGTGTTGTTATCGCCAGTGGCAGTCGCCACGGTTGTATAACTGTTGGCAACATCATTAGCTCCTTATAAGAGAACCAGCAAATCTCGAGAGACTCGTTGGTATTATGCAGACACCTGGAAAAGCCACACATCGAACGCATCGTTAGTGAGGATGCCTTTTGTCGGGTATACTCTCAGCGAGAGATTGGCAACCTCGCATCTCTTGATATTGACATGTGTCCAGTTAAAGGACAGATGCAGTTAATCGGAGGAGTCCGAATTTTCAGCAACATTTGTGGAGCTACTTGAGCGTGTTCTCAAGTAAAGTGCTCGTCTATACCAACTGAAAGGTGGCCTCTTTATCTCTGTACCCTTGTCGTGGTCTAAATGAGGGGGTAGATGAAGCCCTCGAAAAATTGGCAAATGTCGATATCTCAGAGTTGATGGCACGGATGGAAAAGAGGCAAGTTCCATCTATTGAAGGAGAAATCCCACACCAAGCTTGAGCCGACCCTGATTTTCCTACACCAGCAGGGTCTTTTCGTTCGAAGAAGCTGGTAGAAGATTCTCATCACCTTCTTCTTGCCAATACATCGACCTACTGCTTGTGCATACATGAGGGACTCCCCAGCACTGACAGCTGGCTCTGAGTGCTTCCAGAGGCTTCAGGAGGGATCGATTGTGCATACGAAATGGTGGTAGCTAATTAATTGAAGAGTTATTCTATGACGAGCAATGCTGAGCACCATCACGTCCGATAACAACCTGTCTCTGGAGAATATTCACCCTATACTCACAAGGTCACAACCATGATTATGAAACTGAAACAAGAGAACTATGAGGATAGCTGAGATTCTTCTCGCCGGAATCTGGACTAAGTCACACCAAATGTGCACAACGTGTGCACAACTCTCACTCTGACGGGACCCTCACATCGCCAGCCAGCTCCCTTTGTGGGCATTGAGCTGCTAATATTCCACTTTACCGCTTTTGATCTGGTCTTAAATTTGGACCGTCACTTACCTCCAAGACCTGCTCTTCCAGCTTGGTCCCCTTGCCTTTTTCCTAGTCCGCCGGTTCCTTCCACCCTACTATCGGAAGTCTTTACCGGACATGAACTTGAAGCAGACTGGATTTTCTCTCTTTCCAAGGCGAACTCAGTCTGTTTGAATGAAGCACTTCATCTACGCTGCAATGTTTACAGGATGCCTAGATTTATACAAGCCCCCTGTGGGCGGTGTTGTGTGCATGACTATTGCAACTGCAAGAGGCTTGATATATATGAGGAATGAGAAGAGAAACTGTACCAGCCAGGACATATTCTTTCCAAGCTAGTGCTCGATCCTTGGATCAAGAATGCTGAAATTTGAAAGATATAACGAGCGATGAAAAGAAGCAGCATGATGCTTCCACCTTGATTTATGATCTTTCGCACTATGTTTTCCGCTGGCTGGCATATTTCTCAAACGGAGGTGCATCTGTACTTGCTTCCCACTCAGGGTCTCATGTTCTCATGTCCTCACATCAGGTTTTTCGGCTTGATCTCATCTGGCAACATCCAGCAACATCTGGATTAGTCAAGGGATATTTCTGGATAATTTTTGGGTGCGTTTACCCAGAATTCAAAGAAATCCAACTTCAGCACTGAGTGGTAGCAAAACGTGACATAGTACAAATGTCGTGTTATTGTGTTTGAATGGGTAGGTGTCACTATTGTTCAGTATCAAGGTATGTCGCTAATGTACAGAAATACGATCAGTGCCTCGATGCTAAGACATTTGTTGGCTTTCTCTTTGAGTGACAGTTACATAAAGTGGTTGAGGTGTGTTCAATCCATAGATGACACTCGAAAGAGGTGAAGGGGTTCACGGACTTGTCCATGGCGAGTGATCTCAATCGATATGTTCCCTCCTTTATCAGAATTGTCTGGGGTGGTAGAGGAATGAGTCCCATTGCTGGGTGAGTCAACTGATGCCTATCTGCTACATTTCGCATCATTTGATTATGTTTTCCATTCAAGCAACCAAACAAAACACCCCAATTGCCGATATGCAGTCCGTGTGCCATTCAAAACAACGTGTCATGTTCATTTTGGGATCAATTGTTGCCTGGTGCCATGTGCCGGCCAGTGGTTGTGACAAGGAACGGACACTACTGGAACATTACCCCTGATCTGTGGCTATCACAGAAAGAATTGAGGTTTTTCCCTCTTGCCCCTCATTTTTGAGCTTTCTCCCGCAGTTGGCTCCGACTGGGTTTATGTGAGGAACATTTCTGCAAAATTTGAAGGAGAGTGGAGGATTATTGTGTGAAAGAGAGAGGTTTTGGTAACAGTCTTTTTCGCTTAGACTGGGGAATGCCGCGTGGCCGGGTGTCTCAATTTGAGATGTGACAAGATGGTCCGTGCTCTTTTTTCTGTGCTCATAAGGCTTGCAGACGTGGGTCGGAGCCTCAATTGCTCCTTGATTTCTCCCCTCTTTCCCTCACCTCTCCTTTGGGGTCCACTCATATTTTCCTCTCTTATATCTTCTGCTGTCTTCCATCTGGCTATGTGTTAGCGGGTCTCTTACTCTTGCGGGGCACCACCTGGATCCAACGGTCTTGACTTAGTGGTGTCATCAAGGTTCTCAGGGCGGTATGACTCTATCTGTATGTCAAGACATAATGGACCTGGACGACATTTTCCCCAACCTGCACTTGTCGAGGGATGACGTGAAGACGATATATGACGACGATCTTAAGCCGGGCTACACTGGGACACGATTTATCAAGATGGTGATTGTTGTGCAAGATGATTGACTCTGGACATAAGAAAGGTGATAAACGCGACTAATCTAGCCTAGCACTCTTGGTGTCGTCCAGGAGGACTGGAGGTAGGGCCTTTGGGCCCTGGACGACACTTGGCCCGACGACCTAAGGACGATCTTAAGCCTGGATATGCTAAGTCAACATGATTGAATATCCGAACTCTGGTTCTCAGAAAAGGTACGTGATGAAATGCGACTGATCTAACCTAGCACTCTCGGTGTCGTCCAGGAGAACTGGAGGTAGGGCCTTTGGGCCCTGGACGACACTTGGCCCGACGACCTCAGGATGATCTGAAGCTAAGGTATACTAAGACGTGTTTAGCTGCTGCACAAGATGATTGAATATTCGAACTCTGGTTGTCAAGAAGGGGTACATGATAAAAGTGTGACTAATCAAGCCTAGTACCTCGATGTTGTCCAGGTGGGTGGGTGGGGGGTTAAATATCTGGACACCTTAAGAGGTCCCATGAGTCGTCCTGCCGGTATTGTAAGTGAGGTTCTGGTTGAATGCTTATTCTAGGGGTATGATGGATCAAGCATGAAAGCAAAAGGATAGGACCTGAACTTACATGTCCAGGGGGGGTGGTGGTGGGCCCTGGTCATTCAATGTGCGAGGGATGAAGTTAGGTACCTTGGCGGTCATCCAGGTGGGTCAAGTGCCTGGATGATCGAAGCATTTGGTTTTACTCTAGAATTGTGTCATATCTCTGACTTTTTGATTGTCTTTCAGATATCTGTCGAGTATGAAGGTAAAAGATAGGACCTGAACTTATGTGTCCAGGAGGGTGGTGGCGGGCCCTGGTCGTTCAATGTGCGAGGGATAAAGCTAGGTACCTTGGCGGTCATCCAGGTGGGTGGGTGGTGGGTCAAGCGCGTGGATGATTAAAGTGTTTGTTTTCAATCTAGAAGTGTGTCATATATCTAATCTTTTGATCGTCTTTCAGATATCTGTCGAGTATGAGAGCAAAAGATAGGACCTGGAATTACATGTCCAGGGGTTGGTGGTGGTGGGCCCTGGGCATCCGATATGCAATGTTTGAAGTTCGGTACCTTGGCGGTGTCATCCGAGTGGGTGGGTAGTGGGTCAAGTGCCTGGATGCTGGGAGTGCGTTTGTAATTTCTATCCATGTGACAAAGATTGTGTTAGACTTATTGTCAACAATGAACTCGAATTCGTCGACTTACAGGCTTGCCACTGCAAGTGTTTGTTCATTTTTTGAATTCATTTATTTTGAACGAATAGTTTACCGTTTGTGAAGAGATCTATCTACCTACTCTAGAAAGTACTATGTACAAGGCAGTTACATCAATGGTCATTGTGTAATCCAGTCACCATGAAAAGGAGTGGATCACACACTCCGAAATAGAAACAGGGGAAAACACTAATCTTCTGAGAACTGACAGAGGTGGTGAATACATGGGTACAGAATTTCAAATAGTTGAAGTCCAGAGGAATGTATCATGAGGTGACAGACACAAATACCCCACAGGAGAACGGGGTAGCAGAGCGTCTCGATAGGAAATGACGAGAACCATGATGCACAAATCAAATTTACTCAGGAATTTGTGGCCATTTGTGGTACAATATACCCAAGAAATTCTGAACAGACTACCTACACAAGCACTATCTGAAAATGTGCATGTACCTGACGACAAATGAGGGAAGTTAGATACCAAGACGGTAGATGGTCGTTTCATTGGCTTATCTCAAAACAGAAAGGGGTACATGGTCAGCGACAGTCGGAACTCACTGAGGGTATATGTTTCTCGTGATGTGACGTTTGTTGAGACTCCAGAGACCTCCAAACGCATGACAATTCAGGTTGATGAAGAAGTGCCTGAGTCTGAGGAGGTTTCCATGAATGTAGAGACAAAGCCTGAAAGCGATAGTGAGGTTGAGAACCTAGTTGCTGAGGATGACAATGCTGGAGGCATCACGGAAATCCTCGGTACTCTGTGACGTCCTATTCAAGACAGAAGGTACCTGGAGAGTTGGAGGAACCACAAAACATGGCACTCGTGATGAAAGATCCAGTCACCTATGAGGAAGCAATGTCAACATTCATTGAAGAAGATATGTGCCGAGAAGTTAAAAGAGTTTGTAAGGCAGAACCTGCAGGACACAAGGGGTGTAAATGGGTTTTCAAAACAAAACTTGATGAGAATGGGCAAATCGAGCACTACAAGGCACGACTGGTTGCCCAAGGATTCTCACAGATCCCTGGGGTAGACCTTTGCACTGGTCACACGTCACTAGACACTTCGAACGTGTCTCGCATTGGCCAATTGTTACCGCTGGGATATTCATCAGATGGATATCAAATCTGCTTTCTTAGATAGGAACCTTGAGAACAATTTTCATGAAAGGGACAGCCAGAGGAGCTGGACTTCCGACCATGGAGTCTTCACCAAAATCATCGATGGGAAGCTCTTTGTGATTGTCGTTGATGTTGACAACTTCCTTCTATTTTTGCCTAACATTGAAGCAGGCATCAGTGTCATTGTCAACTGTTGGGGCAGAATTCATTGCCGCGTCGACAGCTGTCAAGGAAATTCTTTGGCATCGATCTTTATTTAGCTTACTCAACATGACATTGCCAAATCCTACTCCACTTCTTATCGACAACCAAGGTGGATCTCATCAAGTCTGGACAAATCAACGATTGCACAAAACACATTGACATTAAATTCAGACATGTCTGCAATCAGGAGGATCAAGGGACGATCTCGAGTCGACATGTGGCTACACAAGAACAGATTGCAAACATAGTAACAAAGCCGCTTGGAGCCGGGAAATGATTGCAGTATGCACATGAGAGATTTTTGACAAGGAGGGTGATGGAGAGTAGAAATTTATCATATTATAAATCAGTTGATACATGCTGTCATAACTTGACAAAACAGCTAAGTCATTATTTATATTTCTTTTCTTTTTCTTTTTCTTTTGGACTTACAGGAAGGAGTGTAGGAAAGTGTCACATGACAAATATCACACATATCCAGGATGTCATGTCACATGATGGTCATGGGAAAATAGTGCACAGACCATATAGTAGTTGTATAAGTAGTATACAGAAAATAGACAAGGACTCTATTGAGTTCTTTTTGTCAACTGGACTTGGAGTAGGCTTAAGTTGTCTTGGCTAGAGTCTTACAGTCCATGTGACAGTGAGCAGTATTGTCTATTAAGTTGCTCTGTTCTATTACAAATGGTCACTTACTTGATTTGTGATTGAAAAGTAGTTCTTCAAAAAGGCTTAAAAAGCAAAGTTAGACAACAACAAAAGATGGTGTTAAGTCTGAGGTCTAATCCTTAGACTATGAGTTCTTATATACATGAAAGTAATAGTTTGTGTACTAGGACAGACTATCATATGCTACTACCTATTGTTCTATATATGGTAGTGCCTTTGTACTTGAAAATACAATAACTTAACCATATGGAGGCTATTCTTTGTTCTAAGAAAAGACAAATGACTATCTATAGGTAATTATTAAGTCTATATACAAATATTGAGAACTTCATATTTTTATTGATTGTTATGCTTTGTGACCTTGTAATGCATACACTGAACTCCTGCCTTACTTAATCAAGGCTTAGGTCATAGCTCTACCTCCCCGAGCTGCTCCGAGATACTTAAATATCATTATTACCTTATAGTTAGTTAGTTTTGTTCTTTCTTAGGAAAACTCATCTTCTGTCCTTACTTTATTTGTTCCTCTCAATTCTATTCATTGAAATACTGCAAGGGGAGAGTGTAGGAGAAGGCACAACCTTTAGTTGAGACCAATCCCAATAGAGAAAATCTAGAAGTCCATCCTGACATTGATATTAATTGCTTTGAGATCATTCTAGCCTTATTCTGAGCATTATAAAGAGAGCTTCTTCTGAGCTTAAAAGCAAAGCATTGATTATGACAGTTTTCAAGATATCAGCAATTTAATTAATGGTACTATAGTGGTTACCTACTGATCTGTCTAATATGTTAAGACTCTAAACCTTGAAGTTGAATATGTATTTCAATTCAAAGCTTATATCAATACTTAATATCTTCACACTCCTTTGCAAGGGATCTAGTTAAGGTTTTCAGTGAAGTTATATCATAAGTGAGAGTATTGAGACTTTTAGTCACACTCTGCACTATAGTCCAAGGACTAAAGAGAGTATAGGGTTACAAGAATAAGAGATTTAACACAAGAACCACAAAAAAAGAAAACTTCCCATTCTCAATCTTTCTGGACTAGTTGTGACAACTTGAGTTAGTGTCTCTAAATAAATAAGTCCAATGATTCTCCTTTTAGTCTTTAGCTATTTGTGTCTAGATCACTATCCAAGAATTATCCAAAAATTGTCTAAGAGTCCAATATTGATTGTCTTGAGATGTGACTAGTATCTATCAAAAAGTCTTTATAAGGGCTTTTTGTAGCCATTGAGACTATGAGAATTGTTGAAGAATTAGTAGAAATAAGTCTAAATGAAGTTTGTGACATGTAATAAGAATGAAAAAAGAACCTCTTAGCACTTACCTCCATCATTACTACCTCTGGAATTGTGAAATGCAAATCTAATGAGTATAAGAGTTCAGAGTCAGTAGGATGTTTTGAAAAGAATACAGAATATACCCAGAACTTGATCTAAAGAGAACTAGTAAATGTAACTCAGGCAAGCTTTGGAGAGAATAGTAGACTAGGAAAGCTTGGCTAGGTACACACTTGGATTACATCACATCCATAAGGTTTGGTGTTGGGGGTACAAACAAGGGGACAACTGAGTATGAAGGATCTATGAGTGATCAACTAATTGTATTTTCTAGTGGAGCTTTTGTCACAGTATGTAAAGGTTAATACCTTAGGAAAGCTATGCAATGACAATCTAGAGAGATCTTCCATTCATTATTTAACAACCAATTATTATTTACTCAAAGCTATGTATAATATCTAATTTCCTGTTTAACTTAAAATTTTTTGTCACAAACTTTATTTAGCTATATCTCCATCAATTCTTTGACAATTCCCATGGTCTTAATGGCACCCAAAAGCCCTTGAAAAGACCTTTTGATCTATACTAGTCATGTCTCAAGGCAATCAGTGATAGCCAAGATATTAAGCAGATAAACTAGTAACCACTATGTTACCATTTATTAAATCACTAATATCTTGGAAACTGCCATGATCAATGCTTTGGTTCTAAAATCAGCAAAAGCCTTCTTTATAATGCTCAGAATGAGCTTAAAACAACCTTAAGGCAATTAACATTAGTGAAGATATGAAGACCTCAATGTTTATATATGGACTTCATTAATTACCCATAGATAGTTATCTGTCCTTTTCTTAGAACAAAGAACAGCCTCCATAAGGTTAAGTTATTGCATTTTTAAGTACAAAGGTACTACCACATGTAGAACAATAGATAGTAGCATGTGATGCTCTGTTCTAGTGCACAGACCATCACTTTTCTGTATTTAAGGACTTATAGTCTGAGGATTAGACCTCAGACTTAACAACATCTTTTGTCACTATCTAAACTTTGCTTCTAAGACCCTTTGAGCTCTAGAATCCATAATCACAAATAGGTAGGTGACTATTTGTGATAGTTTGTTAAGTCTACTGTTTTCTGTCCCCCTTGTTTCTATAAAGAACTTAGGGGTTGTGTTTATTCCAGATAAGAGTCTAGGGGGCTATGAGGGTATTTTTGTAAAAGGACAAAAGACTTACTGAGGGCTCAGAGTAGGTTTCTGTCAAGAACCTATTTCTATAGTAAGCTGGACTCCAGGCATAAAGGGGAAGGTTTGTCTCTTAGAATAATAGGAGCAAGCTAGCTTGTACATCACAGCTGGTCCTGAAAGACTTTAGATTTGTATAAAAATTTCTAAAAAACCCTTGCAAGTGGCTAGAACTACTCTGAGAACCCCTATTTCTCCTTTATAAGCCAGTAAGAGAGACTGAATATGATGTTAACTCTTCCCCCTCAAGACAAGACCTATTATTGATGTTGGAAAAACACTTTTAGAGTAGTATAGTGTAGTTTCTACCCACACACTTCATCTGCTGAAATAGGGATGTTATGCTCACTTTTGCCTCCAAACCATACCCACTATTAGAAACACCAAAGACTTTTGCTGAATGCCTTTTACTGAACTAGGAGAGTGCACCAAATAAGTCATTGCTAGAGAAAATACAAATCAAACCTAAGTTCTATAGAGAAAGTAACTTAGACGTCACCCAGTATGGTAGATGACTAATATATTTATCTATAGAGAAAGTAACTATAATATAGTAATAAGAGCCAATATGTAATTTAGAGAACTAAAGCTTACCTCAGACATCACCCAGTGTAGTAGATGACTAAGTGTGAGCCTACAATAACCTAGGTATTTATACTAAGGCTAGTGTTTTGTCATGACTTGGCAAATTGACTAAGTCATTATTTATATTTCTTTTCCTTTTCTTTTCTTTTATTTTTTTTATTGATGGATGCGCAAGATAAAAATGACTCATACGGAAGCATGGGACTTTAGTGTAAGGTTAGGGTCAGATATTTGTATAAGTAGAGTAGAAAATCCAATGGGAACTCTATTGAGTTCTCTTTGTCAAACTCTGAACAAAGAGACAGTTGGCTTAATTCCAGTCATTGGACTTTAGACACTGACACTAGAACTCGATTCCATACTCTGAGCACTATCCACCTCGGATCCTGCTCAATCTTACTCTCATCCTATCAACTCTCAGTCGCTGATCAC
>Ga0153963_1000061_pt1 | contig 14646 bp, 19 predicted proteins | sample TSFL047MetaG_FD_104692 | JGI IMG/M metagenome (GOLD analysis project Ga0153963, IMG submission 104692) | Attine ant fungus gardens microbial communities from Florida, USA - TSFL047 MetaG | ecosystem: Host-associated > Fungi > Mycelium > Unclassified | place: USA: Florida, Withalacochee...
CATAGTCTAAGGATTAGACCTCAGACTTAACAACATCTTTTGTCATTGTCTAAACTTCGCTTTTTTGAACTTCTCAAGTATCAAATCATCAATCACAAATTAGTAAGTGACCTTTTGTGATAGTATACCATGTATTTTTCATATGTCATCCCAATATATTCTTGCTACTTTACTTAAGGAGATTGAAGTTGTTGTGGCCATGAGTCTGATCATTTTGGAGAATTAGTCCACAATTACCAAAATAGTATCTTTGTTTTCCGATCTTGACAGAGGTCCTATGACATCAATGCTAATTTCTTCCTATGGTGTTTTTGGTATGGGTAAGAGATGTAAAGATGCCACTTTCTTCATATGTTGTACCTTGTTCTGTTGACATTCCTGGCATTCTCGGATGTATTTTTGTATATTGTTATGTATTCCTGGCCACCAATAGTTTCTCTTGATTAATTCCATTATTCTGTGTTGTCCTGGGTGTCCAACATCTAGTGGATTGTGGTTGTTACTAAGTATTTCGTCTCAAAGTTGTCTATTTCTTGAGACATAAATCTTGCCATCTATATAGATAATTCCATTTTCTTCCCATGATTGTCTATCTTTTTTCTCCAGTTGTTTTGTTATTTCTTGTTCCCTTGTTTGGATTTTCCTAATTCATTCTTCTATTTCTTCTTCTCTTATTTGTAGATGTTCTTGTTTGAGTAGTACGATAGGTGTTCTATCTTGAATTGTTGTTTGTTGTACCCATAACTCTTCTTTGAGCATCTGTATGTCTTGATTGTCTTTTTTTGTATCCATTTTCTCTCTTCTGAACAATATGTCTGCTTTTGTATTTGTTTTTCCTGGGATATGTCATAGGATAAAATCATAGTCTTGTAGTTTCAGATACCATCTTGCTTGTTGACTATTGAGTTTGTGTAGTTCTTTGAAGTATTTTAGGTTTTTGTAGTCTGTTCATACTTCAAATTTTCCAACTGCATCCAGTAGGTATTGTTACCATTTGTCTAGTACTTCGACTATTGCCAGTAGTTTTTTGTCATATATCTTGTAGTTCCTTTCCATAGGTGACATTGTTCTTAATAAGAAAGCAACTAGTTTCCATTTGCCTTCTTGTTCTTGTGAGAGAACTTCTCTAATTGTGTGTCCTGATGCATCTACTTTTACCCTGAATTTTCCTTCTCTTTTGGATAGGGCTAGTACTAGTTGTGTTGTTATTTTTTGTTTCAATTCTTCAAACGCATTTTGTTTTTCTTTTTCCTATTTCCATTCTCCTCTGCCTTTTAGTTGATTTAATAGTATTGCAATGTGGCTGAAATCTTTAATGAATTGTCGATAGAAGTTTGCAAAGCCTAAGAAGTTTTTGACATTCTTTACTTTTGTTAGTGTCTTCTATTCTTTGATTGCTTTAACTTTTTCTTCTTCTATTTGTACTCCTCCATTTCCAACCTGTACCGCCAGTATGGGTATTTCCATGGTGTTGAAATCACATTTTGACTGTTTGAAACACAAGTTATATTTCTTTGCTATTTTAAGGAACCTGATTGTGTGTTCTTTTAGTTCTCTTTCTATCTTTGCTAGGATTATGAAGTTATCTATGTAGTTTACAAGGGTTTCTTTATGTAGTAGTTCTCAGAAGATACTTGTCATTATCTGTTGAAATTTTCCTGATGAGTTGCATAGTCCAAAGTATATCACTTTTGGTTCAAATAGTCCTTTGTCTATCAAAAAGGCCATTTTCCATTCATTGCCTTCTTTTATCCATATATTGTTGTATCCCCATATTAGGTCCAATTTGTTGAAGTATTTTGCGTCTTTAAGTTTGTCAATTACTTTGTTGATCAGGGGTAGTGGCATTTTGTTCTTGATTGTGTGTTGATTTAGCTGTCTATAGTCTTTTACCAATCGTAGTGTTCTGTTTTTCTTTGGGATAAAAAAGCATAGTGCCACATATCTTGAATTTGACTCTACAATGAGTTCTGCCTTTAGTTGTTCATCTAGCTATTGACTGAGCATTTCTTTTTCTTTGAGTATTATTGGGTAGGCTTTGGCATTGAGTTTCTTTGGTGCTTCTTCTATTAGATTAATTTCATGGTTCCATTCTCATTGATCAGGTAGTTTTTCAAATTTCTTCTTGTTGAATAAGTGCATGAATGGTTGGACATATTTTGGAAGATCTTCAGGATTTGTTAGATCAGGCTCCTTGTCTCCTCCCTTTGATTCTTCTTCTTTTTTTGGTAGTAATCTCCTTGACCATAGGATGAATTGTATAGATTCATATTCCATTTTGCAGTGTCCTGGGCATCTTATAAACTGTATGACTTCTTCTTTCCAGTTTACTTCTGGGTTGTGTTCTACTAGCCAGTTGTGTCCTAGAAATAGATCTGTTTTTTTAATTTTTGATACCACTGCATTGATTTGTTTGATGTGTCCATTTGAGTTGATTTCTAAGGGTACAAATTCTTTGATTGTCTTTTTCCCATTTCTTGATCCATCTGAGTTGTACATATCAAATGGTTTTGGGAGTGATTTGGTGAGTATCCCTTTTTCTTTAACTGTTTTCCTGATGATGGTAGTGTTTGTATATCCAGAGTCGATTAATGCCTTAACCTTGAGTTTTCTTCTGTCTTTTGTTCTGATTGTTGGGTGCACTATAAGTTCTCTCAAATATTCTCTCCATTATGGAATAACATGTTGATTCTTGGCAAAACTATTTACAGTGGTTTATCATATTGTGTCTACTCTAAACCTTTGACAAAACCCTTCTGTTCTTCATTATCTGATTCTTGTTGTGAACTTCTGGTCTTTATTTGTTGAGGTACTTTGCACCCTATAGCGATATGTCCTTCTTTATCACACTTGAAATATCCTTGTGGTTTTTTCTCCTTCTTTGGCTGTCAGCAGTCCTTTGCTATATGTCCAAATCTGTTACAGTTGTAACATTTGGCTTTGCATCCTTGTCCATTATTCTGTTATCATTCTATTTCTATTGTATCACAAATGGTCACTTACTATTTGTGATGGGTTCTTTGATACTTTAAAGAATTCAAAAATGCAAAGTTAGACAAGTGACAAAAGATGTTGTTAAGTCTGAGGTCTAATCCTCAGACTATGAGTCCTTATATACAGAAAAGTGATAGTCTGTGTACTAGAACAGATCATCACATGCTACTACCTATTGTTCTACATATGGTAGTGCCTTTATGCTTAATATAGTGATAACTTAACCTTATGAAGGCTGTCCTTTGTTCTAAGAAAAGGACAGATGACTATCTATGGATAATTAATGAAGTCCATGTACAAATATTGAGGTCTTCATATCTCCACTAATATTAATTACCTTGAGGTTGTTCTAGGCTCATTCTGAGCATTATGAAAAAGGCTTCTGCTGAGCCTAGAACCAAAGCATTGATCATGGTGGTTTTTGAGATATTAGCGATTTAATAAACGGTAACATGGTAGTTACCAGTTGATCTGCTTAATATCTCAACCAATATTGATTGCCTCAAGACATGACTAGTATTGATTGAAAGGTCTTTTTGAGGGCTTTCTGTAGCTTTTAAGACCGTGAGAATCATCAAAGAATTGATGGAGATATGGCCAAATGAAGTTTGTGATATATTGGTTTGCCTATTCTTTCATAGGTTATTCCTGAACCTGTCCTGTAGTCATAGCAAATGTTGGTCCACTTGTATCCTTGTCCAACTGCTGTTATTACCACCTTTCATTGTTCTAGACTCTTTGGGGCTTAAGCTGATAGATATGCTATTATAACTCTGATAATTTCTCTGTTTACATTCTTCTTCAGCAAAAATATTGCATGCTAATCATCTGTCTGTGCTTTGCTTGCTAAAGCCATAAATTTGATAAGGAAGTCTGCAATGTGCTTCCTGCCTTGTATGAATGTTTTGATGTACCATTCTGCATTGGCTTCTTTTGTCTTGTCGTTATAGACTAGTTGTAATTCTGCCTCAAAGGCATCCCAACTTGGAGTATTGTCTCCTTTATCTATCTTGTCGAGTTTCTGTTGAGCAAATGCTCCTACAGTTACTTCACAGAATCTACCTAGTATTGCAATAATCTTCTCATTAGCATTTGTAACTTTGTTTGCTTTGAGATAGAGCTTCATAGCTCTCTACTAGTCTTCAAATGTCTTTTTGTCCCCATTGAACCATTCAGGTTCTGGAACCATTGATTTATGGTTTACTATCTCTGTTAGTGCTGGTGCTGATGCCATTCTAGTTATCAGTACTGGTGTATCTGCTTATATTTTGTTTTGGTTGTCCTACTAATAGTGTGTTACTTAACTCATTGGGTTCTTCTTTGTTGCCTGTTTTGTTGGCCTCTGACTCTGTCTCTGGTTTGTCCTGTTCTTTGGATTCTTCTTGGTACTCTGACTGTTTTTTACTGATGTGAACTGAACTGAGTCGTTCTTCAAGGTCTTTTACCTCTTGTGCTCTGATTATATGTTCAGCAGCAATCTTTGTGATATACCAATGGCTGGTCTGCTAATTTGCCATCCTCCCAGTTGCAAGGTAAGTTGGTGATGCTTTACCAAATGTTATGACCTTGAGAAGTAACTCAGGACTCAGGTTGCAACTTCAAGTAAAGACTTGAGAATGATATGAGAGTTGAGAAAGGAAGGGAATGATACAATTGGTAAAGCATAAGGAATACAGAAGAGTATCTACTGTATATATACCCATGTACCATGAGATAGAAATAAGGAATACATATAGTAGATATAAGGTCTACTAAGTAAAGAACATACCCCACCAGTGAGGTGCTGACTGAGCTATTAGATATATGAAGTGATATGAAACAAAGAAGTAGTCTATGTGTAGAACACCTGGAGTCAATGAGGTCAATTATTACAAATGCTCCTCTGCTCTCCTCCTCAACTCTGCCACCGAACTCCTCCTTTACTCTTGTTGCATTTCTTGTAGTTTGGCTACGTATGCCACCCCTTCTTCCTCTGTTCTCCTCAACTTCTTTTCTCCTTTCTGCACTTTTCTCTTTACAGAGCATGCCAGTATCATAACTTGGCAAAACAGCTAAGTCATTATTTAATATTCTTTTCTTTTTCTTTTATTTTATTTTTCTTATCAATGGATACATGAGATAAAAGTGACTCATAAGGAAGTGCAGGACTTTAGTACAGGGTTAGGGTTAGCCATTTGTATAAGTAGTGTAGAAAATCCAATAGAAACTCTATCGAGTTCTCTTTGTCAAATGCTGAACAAAGAGACAGTTGGCTTAATTCTGGTCATTGAACTTTAGCTACTAACACTAGAACTCGATTCCACATCATGAGCACTATTTGCCTTGGACTCTGCTCAACCTTCACTCTTATCATTATTAACTCTTGGTTGCTGATCACTACAATTAGTAACTACCTCTATATATAAGCAGGCCCTAGCTTTAAGGGGACTTGATAGTCAGTTGGGGACTATCAGTAGAAGAGTGGTACCATACTCAGGTATCATTTCTAAGACCTGACCTTATAAACGAGTGGTATCTAGTAGTTTACTTGTACTTTTTCTAAGTATAAACCTTGTGCTGCAATCCCATTGTGGGTTGGTACATACAAAGGAGTGACAGTGACCACTAGTAGGCCATCTAGATTAGGGATCTTCCCTGTGGAGTGATAGCCAAAGTACTATTAGGGCAGTAGTCAGTAGAGCAGTAGGTGTCTAGTTAGGTGAAGATCTTGCATCCCAATAGACGTAGCATTAAGTGAGATCAAACTATTAACTCTGTACCCCCTTCCTTGAGACATTATCATTATGTCTCAAGAACAATACCAACTCTTGATGAGCAACTTGCTCAAAGAAAAGCACGCCCTTGCTAAAATAAGAGTAGAAATTGAGAAAAAAAGTAGGAAGTTGTGCCAATGCTATAAGAAGTTTGGGCACCTGGCCCAAAACTGCAGGAATAAGAGAAAAGAGAAAAAGGGGACTGTTGTTCCCCAGAATAAATTTGAAGTATTGAAGAGTAGAGTAATGCAATGTGGAGTAGAAGAGAAAATGATAAGAAATGTAAGAATGACAGTGGTGGAATGTTTTAAGTGTGGGGAAAAGGGGCATAAGTATAGGGAATGCCCTCTGTAGGAGAAAAAGGTAAAAAGGGTGGCATATCCTGACGGGGGAAAGGCACACCAAGAAAAGAGGAGGTTGGCATGTCCTATCAGGGAAAAGGCACAGAAAGGAGAGAAGAGGCTGGGAAGGATGGAGGAAAAAAAGGTAGCATACCCCATAAAGGGAGAAGCACAGCAAGAATGGAGGAGAAGCTTGAAGAAAGAGCTAAGAAAGAGGGCCAAGTAGTACTGTGGACCAACAGTATCACGAGATATGGAGTTGTGGGAGTTGGGATGGCATAGTCAAGGGGCCATTGTCACATATTTGAAATGCCCAAGATGTGGCAAAGGGGGATGCTATGTGGAAGACAATCAGGGACAAGGAGTAGTTCTCTATTGGAAAAGAGAGAAGATAAGTTGGTATAGATGCAAAGAAGGAAAGGAGCAGAGCGGTGTATGAGTAAGAGACTCGAGAGACACAGTAAGAGAAGAGAAAGCAGCATGGCCCAGAAAGGCAAAAGCGCAGCAAAGCGGTGCATGGTCAGAAGAACCAGAAAGCATAGCAAAAGAGGGGGTAGTTAAAGGGAGGTCAGGAGAACCTTTGAAATGTTAAGAGAGGTGTGGTTGAATATAGGGATAGAGAAGATAAACACACACAAAGGTGTGATGATAAAAGCGCTCTTGAATAGTGGCACAATAGGGATGTTCATGGATAAACAGATAACAGCGAGGCATGGGTTCAAGCTACAGAAACTAGAGAGAGCAAGAGCCGTCAGAAATGTAGACGGTACTAGTAATAGTAGAGGAGCCATAACACACCAAGTAGAATGCAATATTTATTACAAAGGCCATGTAGAAATAATGAGAATAGACATATGCAACTTGGGAAAAATGGAGGTGATACTAGGAATGCCATGGTTGGTAGCTCATAACCTAGAAATAAATTGGGAAATAGAAGAAGTAAAGATGACGAGATGCCTGTCCCTATGTGGCGGAAGAAAAAAAGAGAGGGTAAAAAGAGTGGCAACAGAAGAAGAAGAAAAGATTGTCTGTTGGGCAATAAACGATAAAAAAGATTAGGGAAAAGAGAAAGAAATAGAAGAGGACCACAGGAAAATTGAAGAAATGGTCCCAAAAAGATTTTTGAAGTAGAGAAAGGTGTTTGGGAAGATGAAGTCTGAAAGAATACCAACTAGAAAGATTTGGGATCATTCAATAGATCTCAAGGAGATGTTTAAACTGCAAAAGGGAAAGATTTATCCTTTGTCCAAGAACGAGAGAGAGGAGGTCCAAAATTTCATGGAAGATCAGTTAAGGAAAGGATATATCAGGCCCTCAAAATCTTCACAGATGTCATGACTTGGCAAATTGGCTAAGTCATTATTTATATTTCTTTTCTTTTCTTTTCTTATTTATAACTACAAGATGGAGCGTGGGAAAGTATTATGTGACTTTGTCACAATGTCACAATGGTGTGATGGATGGTCACAGGTCACATCACAAGGTGTCACATAACTAGAATAGCATGAGGACCATGGGAAAATAAGTGCATAGCCACAGTAGTAAAATGTATAAGTAGTAGAGAATTAAGTGAGAACCCCATCGAGTTCTCTTTGTCAAACTCTGAACAAAGAGACAGTTGGCTTAATTCTGGTCATCAGACTTTAGATGCTGACAACAGACATCACTGGTTTTCTTTGTAGGCAAGAAAGACAGAAGTAAGCAAATGGTAATGGACTACTGCAATCTCAATAGCCAAATAGTGAAGAACAACTATCCACTGCTGCTAATTACAGAGCTGATTAACAATATGGGTAGCAAAAGAATATTCACAAAAATGGACTTAAGGTGGGGGTTCAATAATATGAGGATAAAAGAAGGGGATGAGTAGAAGGGAGTGTTCACAATGCATATTAGTTCTTTCGAACCAACTGTTATATATTTCGGGATGACAAATTCGCTAGCGACCTTTCAAGCGATGATGAACAAAATCCTGAGGGACCTGATAAACAAAGGAAAAGTAGCAGCATTTGTGGATGATATATTAGTAGGAACAGAGACGGAGGAGAGACATGATGAAATTGTAGAGGAAATATTAAGAAGGTTAGAGGAAAATAACTTGTATATCAAGCTGGAAAAATGTGTGTGGAAGGCAAAGAAGATAGGGTTCCTGGGTGTGGTTATTGGACCCAATGGGATAGAGATGGAAAAAGAGAAAGTAGAGGAAGTACTCAGTTGACCAGTACCAAAAACTGTAAAAGATGTTAGGAAGTTCCTAGGCCTCGCCAATTATTATAGGAGGTTTATTAAGGACTTCGCTTGAGTAGCAAGGCCAATGAATGTGCTAACAAGGAAAGATGAGAAGTGGTGATGGAGGAAGAGCAGTAGAAGGCATTTGATGAGCTAAAGAAGGTTTTCACAACCAAACTAGTACTAGCGGCACTAGACTTAGACAAAGAGTTCAGAGTAGAAGTTGACACTTCAAACTACACTATTGGAGGAGTACTCTCAATGAAGTGCTCAGACGAAAAGTGGAGACCAGTTGCCTTTATTTCAAAATCTCTAAGTGATACAGAAAGAAACTATGAGATTCATGATAAAGAAATATTGGCAGTAGTCAGATATCTAGAGGTGTGGAGACACTTCCTAGAGAGAGCAATAGAGAAATTCGAGATTTGGACAGATCACAAAAATCTCGAGTACTTTATGAAAGCGCAAAAGTTAAATAAGAGACAAGCAAGATAGATACCATACCTATCTAGATTTAATTTCACACTAAAACACGTTCCAGGGAGTAAGATGGGGAAGGCAGACAGTCTGAGCAAGAGACCAGACTGGGAAATTGGAGTAGAAAAAGACAACGAGGACGAGATGCTGGTGAAACCAAAGTAGCTGGAAATGAGGAGGACAAAAACAATGGAAATAATAGTAAATGGAGTAGATCTACTAGAGGAAGTACGAAAGTCAAAGGTGAAGGATGATGAAGTAGTAAAGGTAGTAGAGAAAATGAAAAGAGTAGGGGTGAAAATGTTAAGAGATGAAGAATGGAGAGAAGCGGATGGCATCATATATAAAGAAGGAAAGGTTTGCATCCCAAAAGACGAGAAATTGAGAGCAGAAATCATTAGACTACACCATGATATGCTAATAGGAGAGCATGGGAGGCAATAGAAGACAGTAGAATTGGTTACCCATAACTTTTGGTGGCCAGGGATCACGAAGGAGGTGAAGAGATATATGGAAGGGTACGATGCCTATCAGCAAAATAAAAACCACACAGAATAGCCAGTGGGCAAGTTAATGCCCAACTCTATTCCAGAGAAACCTTGGACGTACATATCGGTAGATTTTATTACTAAGCTGTCTTTAGCACAAGAATATGATAGTATTCTAGTAGTAGTGGATCGGCTAACTAAAATGGTCTACTTTATATCAACTACGAAGAAAACATCGGCAAAGAGATTGGCAAGGTTGTTCAGAGACAATGTGTGGAAGTTGCACAGTCTACCTGAGAGCATTATATCAGATAGAGGATCACAGTTTGTGGTGGGGTTAATGAAAGAGCTGAATGAGATGTTGGGGATTAAGAGTAAATTGTCAACAGCATTCTACCCTCAGTTAGTAGAGTACAACGATATGTAGGATAAGTAGAGGGACAAAGAAAGGAGCAGCTGGCTCCAGTTATAATAGAAGAGAAGGAAGAATAGGAGGTAGAAAGAATCCTGAACAAGTGACGAGTAAGAGGGAAAGATAAATACCTAGTACACTAGAAAGGATTTATGGCGGAGTCTGATACCTGGGAGGGAAGAGAGAATTTGAAGAATGCAAAAAAGGCAATTGAAGAATTTGAGAAGGAATATCAGCGAGACATGGAAGATGTAGCATGGCAAGAACGTGAAGAAACAACGTTTAAGCGTGGAGAATTACTAGGAAAGTTTATGGCAAAGATGTTATATGGATGGTTAGACAAGCGATATGACCAGGAATATTGGGGAAGATTAGAAAGAAATTGGAGATGATGGAAGGGCAAGAAACCAGCAAGAAGAGGGATGATGAAGACAATCCTAGAAAAAGAAGAAACTGAGGAAGAAAAAACAGGAGTCTGGGAATGGACGAAGGAAGATGAAGATGAAATAGACAATATGGTAGACCCATACTACAAGTTGTAGGAAAATCCTCAGGACAAGGAAACTTAAAAGGGGGGTAGTATCATGACTTGACAAAACGGCTAACTCATTATTTAATATTCTTTTATTTTTCTTTTCTTTTCTTTTTCTTATCAATGGACGCACAAAATAAAAGTGACTTATAAGGAAGCATAGGACTTTAGTACAGGGTTAGGGTTAGCCATTTGTATAAGTAGTGTAGAAAATCCAACAGAAACTCTATCAAGTTCTCTTTGTCAAACACTGAACAAAAAGACAGTTGGCTTAATTTTGGTTATTGGACTTTAGCTGCTGACAGCCAGCTTCTTCTATTGGTGTACTGTTATGCCACTGATAGGGATCAAAGGGAATTGATCACTGAACAAAAGTGATAACAAATAAGAATACAAATGATCCTCAAGATGTCTCACAATTATGTGCTAACAAGTAGGTACTAGGGAGATGATCAAATATAAAAGAGAGCTTAAAGCAAAAGGTGAAATAGAAAGGGGGAACTCAAATAACTAAAAGGAATAATAATAATAAAGAACTTATATGAATCCACTCGAGGTAAGTCTCACCATACTGGAATCTCTGAGACATGCGTTCATCTCACATCATGACACTACTGCCCTTATCTAGTCTAGTAGTCTGGCTTACCATTGATATAGTAGAACTATCTAGAACTCCCATGCCATTGATGGGAATCTAAGAGAATTAGATCTCGAAACAAGGGTAATAACAAATGAAAATATAATAATCTCTGAGATATTTTATAGTTGTGTACTAAACAAGTAGGCACTGGGGAGGTAATCAAATAACAAAGGAGAGCTTAGGAATAGGGGAAATAGTGGGGTACAATCCAAAAGAACTAGAAGAAACAATAACAAAATATTTAAGAATCCACTCGAGGTAGATCTCACTGGAATAGGATCTCTAAGATGCGTGTTCGTCTCGCATCATGACACTACTGCCCTTACCTAGTCTAGTAGTCTGGCTTGCCGTCAATACAGCAGAACTACCTAGAACTCCTGTACTATCGTGTAGACTCTTTTTCAGCTGACTGTACAACTAAAAGCCAACTTCAATGACACGTAACAAGCTATTAACTCCTAGCATAAGCAAATGCCCAAGTCCGTTGGGGCTCAAATTCCCATCGAGGGAGAGTTTTGGTGGGTTTTTTAGAAAGTAAAATAGAACAGTTTGGAAAACTAAAAGCTCAGTCACTCAAAAATAGCCATTAAGCCCTAGAGCAACAGAGAGGGATGATGATAGGGGTATGATAATTGAGTTCCCTTCTGTGCCCTAGAGTATTTTATTATGATTACAAAGCAAAGAAACAACAAAGAAAGTGAGACAAAGAAAACCTCCAAATTCCCAATTCTAGCAAGGTCACAATGATGATATGGCGTCCCTCCCAAACACCAACTAACTGCTTCCTACCATTCTAGTCCTACTCTAGGAACCCTTCCTTACACAATGGTCAGACCTTGGGCCTCTTGACAAACTGTGGGCAGAGACAGCGGTCTTGAGCCATCTTGCTCTCGTACATGTTTTTTTCGTCTAATCTTCCTACTACTTCTCTCCTTAGCTTCCCAGTTCTTCCTTTTACCTCTCTTACGCATTCTCACTTTTCTATCTCCTAGTTTCCTTCTACCGCTGCTGCGAGGCAACTTTATGATAGTACGACTCTCTTGATCTTGCTATAATTAGCCATCAGTGATGATGGCCTAAATCTGATCATAACTCTTCTTTAAATAGGACTGCCGGTGGCTGCAATATGACATTGCTCGGATCGTGTTAACCTGTCTAAGTTCGCTTCTGTTCTTGAGAGCACTTTTAGAAGGGAAATCCATTGGGAACCTGATACAGGGCATCTGGACAAGCATCCATGAGACATAGATAGCAGTGGTCACAGCCGCTACTCTGCTACTCGAGCTAGATGCTCAAGTCCATGACTGGGCGTCTAAAGAAACATCTTTGGAAGGCTGAACTCATCTCTCGAGCTGGTTATTCTTGTTATTAAGGTGTAAAATGTCACTTATTTTGCCTAAACATTTGTATGGCGTAACACTATTGTATGGACTCTTCTTTAGCTAACAGTACAACTGGAAGCTGACTCCAATGACACGTTGAAAGGGTGCAAAAGGGAATTGTACACTGGGACAAACAAAACAATGATATGCCAGCTCCCAATTGTGTGCTAAAGGTCTAAGGAGAGGTAATCAAAGATGAAAGTTTATAAATAATTAGAGAAATAAGAATTATATGTAGCTCTAATAAAATATATGTTGGTGGTTGTAAAAGGATTGTAAGATCTCTCTAGATTGTCATCACATAGCCTCCCTAAGGTGTCAATATTTATACACTGTGACAAAAGCTCTTCTGGAAAATACAGTTAGTTGATTACTCATGGACCCTCCATACTCAGTTGCCCCCTTGTCTGCATCCCCAATACCAAATCTTACAGGTGTGATGCAATCCAAGTGTGCACCTAGCCAAGCTTTCCCAGCCTGCTGTCCTCTTTGAAGCCTACTTGAGTTGCATCTGCATCTTTTTCCTAGATCGAGTTCTGGATATATTCTGTGTTCTTCTCAAGACATCCTACTGGTCCCAGTCTTCTTACTCTCAATAGATTTGCATTTACAATTCTAGAGGCAGTGTAGATAAAGGTAGGAGTCAAGAGGTTCCTCTCCTATCTAACTACACCAGATACTATATTAGAATGATTATAAAGCTCTGAAACTCAAGGAATAAAATATAAAAAGGAAACTATTACTACTTTTGATGTTCCCTCAGCCTCTTCTCACACTAAGTCCATCCCAATTCCCAGTAATGACGCGTCCTTGTGGTAATGTGTCCTCTTCATCAAATCCTTTCCATCAAAGATAATGCGTTGTCACACTGGACAGCTGTTTAGGCAATAAAAGTGATATTTTTCACTATAACAATGAGAATAACCAGCTCGAGAGACAAGTTTAATCCTCCAGAGAAACCATTAGATGCCCAGTTGTGGACTCGAGCATACTACTTGAGTGGCAGAGTAGTGGCTGTGACCACTACAGAAATCTCATAGAGATTGTCCAGAGAATTTCATAACAGATCTATAATAGAACTCCCCTCTAGAGTACTCTTGAGAGTAAAAAGGACCTTAGAAGATGTTCTTTAACAGAATGATGTTATATCTCAGCAGCAGTCACTTATTTATAACATCTAGGTTACCATCAGAGCAGGGCCATCATTGCTAATGGCTAATTATAGCAAGAACTAGCAAGATGAGTCCTCTCAAGGACTATATTACAAACCTAACAGAAAAAGACTGAGACTCGAAGATGTGATGAAGTATAAAGGAGTAGTAGAAGGACTAGAAAGGTCAGATAGAGAGATGAAAGAAGAGATATTTGATGAAGATAATGTGCTCGAGAGCAAGATAACTCGAGATTGCTGTCTCTCTCTATGGTCCATCAAAAGGCTTGAGAGCCATATATTGTTTAGAGAAGAACCCCAGGAGTAGGATTAGAGGAGTGGAAAGTGGTAGCTAAGTAATCAGGAGAGGTGTTGTCTCATCATTTTCCTCTTACTATCTTTGGGAATTTGGAAGTTTTCTTTGTTTCTTTTCTTTTGTTGTATCATTGCTTTGTAATCCTAATAAAATACTCTAGGGCACAAAAGGGAAAAAGAGACTCTTTTCCCCCATCATCTCTTCCTCTGTTACTCTAGAGCTAAAAGGCTATTTGAGTGATTTGAGGATTTCTTTTGTGTCTGCTTTATGAAAACTCTATAAAACTTCCCTCAAAGGGAGACTTAAGCTCAATGGACCTGGGCATTCACTTACACTAGGAGCTAACTACTCACTACAGGTCATTGGAGTCGGCTTCCAGTTGTATGGTGTCATGACTTGGCAAAACGACTAAGTCAATATTTATGTTCTTTTCTATTTTCTTTTTTATTTTCTTTTCTTTATTTTCTTATCGATGGATGCGCGAGATAAAAGTGACTCATAAGGAAGCATGGGACTTTGGTACAGGGTTAGGGTTAGTCATTTGTATAAGTAGTGTAAGAAATCCAACGGAAACTCTATCGAGTTCTCTTTGTCAAACTCTGAACAAAGAGACAGTTGGCTTCATTCTGGTCATTGGGGTTTAGACACTGATATATGGTTAGCTGAAGAAGAGCCTACACAATGGCACAGGAGTTCTAGGTAGTTCTGCTGTATCAACAGTGAGCTAGACTACTAGACTAGGTAAGGGCAGTAGTGTCACAGCATGAGATAAACGTGTGCCTTAGGGATCCTATTATGGTGAGGATTTGCTCGAGTAGATACTAAAAACAGTTCTTTTCTTCTTAGGTTTCTATTTGATATGTTTTGGTTATTCTTTGGACTTTTACCTTTAGTAAGCTCTCTATTATTTGATTTATCTCCCCAGTGCCTAC
>Ga0153963_1000062_pt1 | contig 14521 bp, 9 predicted proteins | sample TSFL047MetaG_FD_104692 | JGI IMG/M metagenome (GOLD analysis project Ga0153963, IMG submission 104692) | Attine ant fungus gardens microbial communities from Florida, USA - TSFL047 MetaG | ecosystem: Host-associated > Fungi > Mycelium > Unclassified | place: USA: Florida, Withalacochee...
ATTTAATAAACAGTACCATGGTGGTTACCAGTTGATCTGCCTAATATCTCGGCCGTTACTGATCGCCTCGAGACGTGACTGGTACCGATCGAAAGGTCTTTTCAAGGGCTTTCCGTAGCCATTAAGACCGTGAGAATCGATGGAGATTTGATGGAGATATGGCTGAATGAAGTTTGTGACACCTATCTCAGATCCATCTTAGTGAATATTTTCTTGCTATCTATATTATTGATTAACTCCATGATTAATGGTAGTGGATAGTTATTTTTCACTGTCTGATCATTTAGGTTGTAGTAGTCTGTTACCATCTGCTTTCCCTCATCTTTTTTACCCACAAAGAAAACTGGTGACATTTGAGGTGATTTTGAAGGTCTAATATACCCTTTCCTTAACTGGTCTTCCATGAATTTCTGAACTTCTTCTCTTTTGTTCTTTGATAGAGGATAAATCTTTTCTTTTTACAGTTTGAACATCTCCTTGAGATCTATAGCATGATCCCAGGTTTTCCTAGTTGGCATTCTCTCCAACTCTATCTTTCCAAACACTTTCCTTCACTTTAAGAATTTCTTAGAAACCATCTCTTTGATTTTCTTATGGTCCTCTTCTATTTCTTCCTTCTTTTCCCAATCTTCTTTATCATCTATTGCCCATCTGATGATTTTCTCTTCCTCTAGGGTTGCTATCTGTCTAACCTTTCCTTTCTTATGACCTTTTCCACCACACAGGGGTAGGAATCTTGTCATTTTGACTTCTCCAGTCTCCCAATTTATTTCTAGGTTATATGCTGCCAACCATGGCATTCCCAGAATTACTTCTGTTTTTCCCAGATTGCAAACATCTATCCTCATTCTTTCTACATAGCCTTTATAGTACACATTTGCTTCTATCTGGTGTGTAATAGCCCTTCTGCTATTATTCATCCTATTTACATTTCTTACTGTGATTGATTTTTTGAGTTTTTGCAGCCTAAAGCCATGCTTTGCTACTACTCTTCTGTCCATGAACATCCCTGTCATGCCACTGTCCAAGAGTGCTTTCACCATGACACCTTCATGAGTGTAACCTCAACCCAGAGCCGTTACTAAATGAATCTATATGAAACCCAAAGATATTATTTTAAGATTTAATGCTGTGCCACACTTCCCTCAACATTTTTGAAGGTTTGCCTGACCTCTCTTTGACTGCCCCCCTCTTTTGCTGCATGTTCTGGATCTCCTGTCTGTGTACCACTCTGCTACACTTTTTCCTCTCTGGGATGCATCCCCTTCTCTATACAGCCATACTATTTCAGCTCATCTAGTTTCTTCCTTGGTATTACTCCTTGTCCCCTGTTTTCTTCTACATGACACCCTTAACTTCCACATCTTTCACAAGTTAGGTATGAGACTACTACTTCCTCTGTGCACTACCCTAGCTCTAGTAGACATATTTCTTCTGGCACACCTTTGCCACAATGCTCCTCTGCTCTCTTTTTTAATTCTGCTACTGGGCTTCTTCTCCACTCTTGCTACACTTCTTGTGGTGTTGCTATGCTGTGAGGCCTGAAATATATTCAGGTCTAAAATTAAACAAATTTTGTGACTTCACACCCCAAAAACAGGACTAAGATAGAATCACCTGTTAGGTAGTAGGAAAGGCACAGAGGACTTCACTACCAAAAGACTGGCTACCTAATTATGTAGTAGTATACCCAGTGATGGGAATCAAAGGGAATTGATCACAAGACAAGAGTGATAACAAATGAAAGTAAAATAATCTCCAAGATGTTTGTCATAACTTGGCAAAATGGCTAAGTTATTATTTATATTTCTTTTCTTTTCTTTTCTTTCATCTTGGACTTACTACACAGAAGGGAGTATGGAAAAGTGTCACATCACAAGTGTCACATAGTCACAGTCACATGATAGAAAGTCACAGCATTACATCACATGATGTCACATGATGGATCACATGATAGGTGTGGAAAACTAGTGCACAGACTATATAGTAGTTATATAAATAGTGTAGAAAATCTAATGGGAACTCTATCAAATTCTTCTTGTCAAACACTGATAAAGGAGCAGTTAGCTTTATTACGGCTCAGGAGTTAGCTACTCTGACAATGTTTCACAATTGTGCACTAAACAAGTAGGCACTGGGGAGATGATAAAATGACAAAGAGGGCTTAAGAAAAGAGGGAATAGGAGGGTGAAACTCAAATAACTGAAAGAAATAATACTGAAGCTCTTTATGAATCCACTCAAGGTAGATCTCACCATAATAGGATCTCTAAAATGCATATTCATCTCACGTTGTTGATGGGGATCAAAGGGAATTAATCACAAAACAAAAGTAATAACAAATGAAAATATAAAAGATCTCTGAGATATCTCACAATTGTGCACTAAACAAGTAGGCACTGGGGAAATGATCAAATATCAAAGAGAGCTTAAGAACAGGGGGAATAGAGGGGTGAAACTCAAATAACTGAAAGAAATGATAATAAAGTGCTTATGAATCTACTTGAGATAGATCTCACTGTAATAGGCTCTCTAAGATGTGCATTCATCTTGCATCGTGACACTACTGCCCTTACCTAGTCTAGTAGTCTGGCTTGCTATTGATACAGCAGAACTACCTAAAACTTCTGTGCCATCGTGTGAGCTCTTCTTCAGCTGACTATACAACTGGAAGCCAACTCCAATGACACGTAGCAAGCTATTAATTCCTAGCATAAGCAAATGCCCAAGTCTGTTGGGGCTTGAATTCCTATTGAGGGAGAGGTTTTGTGGGTTTTAGAAATTAAAAGAGAACACTCAGAAAGATAGAGACTTAGTCACTCAAAATAGCTATTAAGCTCTAGAGCAATAGAGAGAGATGGTGGTAGGGGTATGATGCTTGAGTTCCCCTCTGTGCCCTAGAGTATTATATTATGATTACAAAGCAAAGAGACAACAAAGAAAGCGAGACAAAGAAAACCTCCAAATTCCCAAACATAGTAAGGTCACAATGATAAGACGGCACTTCTCTGGAACACTAGGTGACCACTCCCCACTCTTCTAATCCTACTCCAGGAATCTTCCCTTGCACGATGGTTGGGTCTCGAGCCTCTTGCTGGGCTGTAGATGGAGATGGCAATCTCAAGTTGTCTTGCCCTCGAGCACATTATCTTCATCTAGCCTTCCTATTACCTCTCTCCTTACCTTTTCTGTTCCTCTTTCTACCTCCTCTATGCCTTCTCATTCCTCTGGATTCCAATTTCCTTCCACTACTGTTGCAATGTGACTCTACGGCAGCTCGACTCTCTTGACCTTGCTATAATTAGCCATCAGTGGTGATAGCTTGGATCTGATTGTAACTTCTTCTAAAAATAGTGTCACCAGCCACTAAGGTATGATGTCACTCTGGTAGTACTAGGTCTTCAAAGTTCACCTCTGCCCTCGAGAGCACTTCTAGAAGGGAAATCTATTAGAAATCCAATATAGAGTACCTGGGCAAGTGTTTATGAGATATAATATAGCGGTGGTCACAGCCGCTACTCTGCTACTCAAGTGAGATACTTGAGTCTATGACTAGGCATCTAGGGAATATCTCTGGGGGGCTGAACTCATCTCTCAAGTCAGTTATTCTGATTATTAAGGTAAAAATAGTCACTTATTTGTCTAAATGGCAGTCTGGTATGACACCGGGGACATAAGGTTGCTACCAACAACAGGCCAATTACTCAAGAACCAGCAGAGTCAAGCCCATGGCCCTATGGCATCATTGCCAAAAATAGTAGCTTAGTCAGGAGAAAGAAGCCTCATGTGGAAAAGTCTAGCAAGATATCTATCACAAAGAAACAGAACTGGTAGCCTGGCAGGAAACAAGAGTAGCCATGGCATCACTCAATCAGTGATGGATAAGAATAGGAGCACATCAAAACTGATCCACTGTGATCAGAAACAAAGGAGTCACAAAGAGCCTCAGGGAGCTATAGGAACAACATCTGAAACTCTCTAGGTAAGAAAGGAAAAAGTCAGGTCCCAAGTTGCTGAGATAAGCCAGAGAAAAAGAAAAATTACCATGAGATTGGGAGTAGGTAACCTGGTAACTTGGTAAGGGCAGGACAGACCTGGCAAAATTAATAGGAAATAATCAAGGAAAGACAAGGAAGTACAGGATTTCCTATCACTACCAGAACAATCATTGTAATAATAGATTATGACTGGGTTAATTATTTTCTCTATTTTTTCGTATATTTCTTTTGTATTTCTCTATAAAAAACCCCCACTTAGTAGGAAAAAAACAAGCAATCTTAGTTGCCTCTTTCCTCTATTTGGGTTTTCAAAGTGAAAAAAATTTTTTAGAGTGATTAGATCAGTGATAAAGTTGCTTTGACTCAAGACTAAGTCAAACCAAAGAGACTACAGAACAAGTGACTTAGCTGTAGGGGCAATGTTATAGAAGCTCTAAGACAGAGTTTAGCATTGCTAGGGAGTCGAGTTATACAGGAAGGATTCAAAGTCTCATATCTGATCACATAGTCAAGAGTATTACTGTGAGGATAGTCTGATCACATAGCCAGAGAGTACTACTGTGAGGACAGCTTTGAAACAGAGCATTAGGGTGACACCAGGCAGGCAGAACTTAGGCACAGGACCAAGACAGTAGTCTAGAATCGAGAATCAGATTTCAAACATCACTGCTACCACAATACATTGGCAGAATTTAAACTTTACAACTTCTTTTTACCTTCATCTTTCAGATTCATTTCCCTATGAATTTGCACAAGGAACACTGTGCTGATACACAGTGTCAACTAGGGTGCTTTTCTTAGGAGATCACACATTTTATTTGTATTTAAACTTTTATCTTCACTGCTACTTAGACAGTAGTTGGGGAACTTCAATTTAAAAAAGAAAACAGAAAAAACCCCTAGCAATACCAGCCTCTTCAACACGTGTCACTTTTTCTTCCTCTACTCTTCTCAATCTCCTTTTTCCTTCCTGTGCCTTTCTCTTTATAGGGTGCACTGGTCTTGTTGGTGCACCTTTTGTGGCTTTGCCACACATGCCACCCTTTTCCCTACTTGTTTCTTTCTTCTCCACAATGGACATTCCCTACACTTATGCCCCTTCTCTCCACACTTAAAACACTCTACTACTACTACTTCCATCCTCTTTATTATCCTCTCTCCTTCACCACTTTGTATCACTCTACTAGACAATACTTTGAATTTATTCTGGGGAACTGTTTTCCCTTCTTTCTCTCTTTTATTCCTGCAATTTTGGACTAGGTACCTGAACCCTGTCACAAACTTCATTCAGCCATATCTCCACCAATTCTTCGACTATTCTCACAGTCTCAACAGCTACGGAAAGCCCTTGAAAAGACCTTTCGATTGATACCAGTCACATCTTGAAGTGATCAATAATGGTTGAGATATTAGGCAGATCAACTGGTAACCACTATAGTACCATTTATTAAATCACCAATATCTCAGAAACTGCCATGATCTAAGCTTTGGTTCTAGACTCAGCAGAACCCCTTTTCATACCTCTTAGAATGAGCTTAGAACAACCTCAAGGCAATCAATATCAGTAGAGATATGAAGGCCTCAATGTTTGTACATAGACTTCATTAATTACCCATAAATAGTTATCTGTCCTTTTCTTAGAACAAAGAACAGCCTCCATAAGGTTAAGTTATCACTATTCCTAGCACAAAGGCACTACCATATGTAGAACAATAGGTAGTAGCATGTGATGATCTGTCCTAGTGCACAAACTATCACAATTCTGTATATAAGAACTCCCTGTCTGAAGATTAGACCTCAGACTTAACAACATCTTTTGTTGCTTGTCTAACTCTGCTTATAAGCTCTTTGAGTCCATATTCCAATCCATCACAAAACAAGTAAGTGACCTTTTGTGATAAACCCTTTGCATTGTCGATACAACTTTCCCTTTCTCCCCTCTAGTTCTTCCCTCAGTTTGGCAAGAGAGTGTTTTTGTTTGAGCATGTTGCTCATCAAGTTATTTTATTGGGTTAGAGACATTGTGCTATGCCTCTGGGTATGGAAATAATATTGAGTCTTGCTATATAAACTACATCTGCTGGGGTGCAAGATCTTCATCCAACCAGAGTCCTACTACCTTACTTACTACTGCCCTAATACTATGGTTAGACTATCACCTCACAGGGAGGATTCCTAATCTAGACAGCTCCTTAAGAGATAACCATCACTCCTCTGCATGTACCTAGTCACAATGGACCATAGCACGAGGTTTATACCAAGAAAGAAACAAGTATTCTACTAAACACCATCTGATTACAAGGTCAGGTCTCAGCAATAACACCCAGGCTTGGTGCTATACTTCTACCTGCAGTTCCTAACTAACTGCAAAGTCCCTTTAAGCCAAGGGCCTGGCTATGTATGGAGGTAGCTAGTGGTCATGATGATCACTGGCCAAGGGTTGATTTGAATGAGATAAGAAATAAGTAAGGTCCAAGGTGAACAGTGCTCTGGAAGTGGAATTGAGTTCTAATGTCAGAATAGCTAACTCCTGAGCTGGAATAAAGCCAACTGCTCTTTTATCAGCATTTGACAAGGAAAACTTAATAGAGTTCTCATTTAATTCTCTATACTACTTATACATTTTACTATAGTGGCTATGTGCTATATTTCCATGGTTCTCATGTTATTTCCATTATGTGACATATTGTGACTGTGACATTGTGACAAAGTCACATGATATCTTTCCCATGCTCCATCCTTAGTAATAAGTCCAATAAAGAAAAAGAAATAAATAAATAAATAAATAATAACTTAGCTGTTTTTACCAAGTTATGACACAATGGGCAAATGTGTAGTGACTTAGTCTGAATGACTTAATCACCCTCCAAGTTCAAGTTGACAAGGAGAACTCAATGAAGTTCCTGTTAGATTTTCTACACTACTTATACAACTACTACATGGTCTGTATACTACTTTCCCATGCCTATCATGTGACACATCATGTGACATCATGTGATGTGATGTTGTGACTTCCTGTAATGTGACTGTGACACTTTCCCACACTCCCTTCTGTATAGTAAGTCCAAGATAAAAGAAAAAAAAAGAAAAAAAAAGAAATATAAATAATAACTTAGCTGTTTTGCCAAGTCATAACAGAATGTCCATTTCACAAAGGTTTTTCAAGCTACATTGTGTTGGAGATGATTAGCTGAATGATATCTAGGCCTGTAACTGATAGTGTTTGGAGTGCTGAGAAGTGTATTTACCACACAAGAACTCAGTTTACTTGTGGGTCTGATAGCATAACAAGGACTCAGATTAAGACAGAAATTGGATGAAGCACTAGAGGGCTGGGATGAGTCAGATGCAGAAGGGAGCAACGATAACAAGAGGATTCTCCTACCATATAAGCATTAGAAGTATTATGATTTATTCTTTTGTTCCTTATACTTGAAAGTGAGTCAGGATTGAAATAAATATCTTCCTATTGCCTTTTGTTGAGAATTTTAAAATTTAAATTTACCAAGAATTCAGTACTGCAAAGGGAAAAGAGTTTGGATTTGGGCAATTGATTTTTTGTTTATGGCAGCCATCATAGGCCATGCCACATATTGGCCCTGTATCTGATTGATTGGTTGCACTAGCCAAGTAAGTGGGGGACATGTGGTTAGTTTAAGACTATCACTTGCCACATTGTAATGCAACCAAGACATTTTGATCAGTGAGTGGTAATCTTGAGAATGTATTTGTTGTTATGCCCTCTATGATTTAATTGTCAATGAGAATGAGCAGCATTTATTACAATGAACTGATACAATAGACATATCTAATCTCTTCTATATTCTGTTGACTCCTCCACTCCACTTACACCACCATTCTTCCATTTCTTCTCCATTCTGAGACACCAATGCTAGCTCATCATTGATATGGTGACACCTGTCACCTAGGCCATAAGCTAACACCAAAGAGTGCAGAATAGGCTTAAATAGAGTTCAGTCTCACTATCTTCTCTCAGTCGTCTACTTGATCCCAAGACATCTGAGATATTAACATAATAAAAGCATTGAGGCATTCTCCTGTAGATGATAGTGATTGGCAGGCTAGAAAATGACAATTATGAAGTGTCTTGTTTAAGAAAGTTGACAGAAATTGCATTAGCAAAATAGCCAAGTTTGTAAAGGGCACACTACTGATTGCAGAAGCCATCAGGCAGGAGTTCAAACCATGTCTTGACCACTAAGGTAATGCCTTGTCATAGGTACTAAAGGTATATTAACAATTCATTTTTCAATTCATTTTTCTTATCCTAACACCCTTCTTATCTACCAATGCCAACTTATTTTTTGGCCCATCTTCATCACATTATCAAATTTCCACCACTATACATTTGGTAATTATTTAATATTACAAGGACAATACATAACAATGGTTGTGATACCTTACAGATCACTCATTTGCCAGTAGGTCTTCTATTATAATTCCTTTCCAGCATGAATGTCCATTCTGCAAAAGTCTACTGACTACCCAAAGAATATGAACAAGACTGCTTTTTTCCTTATTTCTATTACACTGTGATTGTCAGATTTATGGACAACAGCTATGTCTAGTTGCTCCCTGCAGACTCTTTAGCAGCACTTATCAACTATGGTGGTAAAGTCAACTTCAAAGACACTGGCATGCATGCTCAACAGCTGATCAATTTACTAAGGACTGTAACAAATTTACTTCTCTATGACATTTGCTATGATAGAGGAGTGACATGATGCACAGAGGAAGGCATAAGGACTAATGTAATACATATATATAGTAACTAGTAGAGTAGTATAGACTTAGCTTTGTTCTGGTTAATACAAATCTTTTACTCAAACACTGGGTTGAGGATTCATAACATAAAAATGAAGCTACCAATATATATATTAACCCTATTCTATCACTATGATCTCACTCGCTGTCATCATGGTATTTCTGACTACCATCATAACCTTCTTTTTCAACTTTCTATTTGACACCTGGAAGGACCTAGGAAAAGAAGCCAAGAACGCCTATGCAACTAGCATAATTTCATAAAAGAAGTCAAGAAAGACTTCACTGACAAACCAGTCAAAAGAAGAATAAAAGAATTTGACAACTTCACAGAGAGTCTGGACGAAGTAAGAGCTTGGTGCTGAAGAATGACATTATTTTTTCAAAGCAATGACATCTTAAAGGAATAGGAAAGAATTGAAATGGCTTTAGGAAAGATCAAAGGAGAGAAGGACAACCAGGCCCAACAATAGGCAGATACTCAGATCAGAAAGTTTTTACCCTTTCAAAAAGAGTAGAAGAGGGACCAATGGAGAACTCAACATATCAACCATAACTAATAAGCCCCCTTTCGAGACCTGGAAGAAGATGGCTAATGAAATAGCACAGTTTTTTATATCAATAGAAACTCAAACTCATGCAATTGACAAATTAACCAAATTAAAGCAAGGAAATAGGTTACTTGAAGATTTCTGGTTGGAATTCATCACCTGGAAAGAACTCTCTGGCTATAACAAAATTGCACTAGTAGATTTATTCAAAAAAGGGATTCACCTGGCACTGGTGCGAAAACTAGTTGGGATTGGTCAACTAAGAAATTCAGACTCATTGGAGGATTGGTATGAAAAAGCATTGAGTTTTGAGAGGTTGAGAAGCGAGGCAATCAAAGAATTTGGAGGAAGAAAAAGCCTAGAGAATTCAGAAGATATGAAGAAGAAACTGGTTTTGAATGTTCCGAGGCAAGACCCCAATACAATAGAGGTAAACAAGCACAAGAAGATGAGAAGGTACTTTAACTGTGGAAAAACAGGTCATCTTACTGCAAGGTACTCCAAACCAAATAAGAAGAGGAGAGAAGAAGTAAGGACTACTAAGGAGATGATGGAGGATTTTTCTCTGGGCAGGAAGTAAGCACCAACTTACCTGCCCTTATAGATTCAAAAATTTGATTACCTGAGGAATCAATAAAAGACTTTTTGGATTATTTTGGTACAAGAAAATACAAAATGAACAAAGGATACTCAGTGGAATAGGTAGCAAAGAAAATATGATGGAGTAGCAAAGAGGAAGCAATTGGTATACTAAAAGTGTAGACCCATAGTTCAAGAGTAGAAGAATGCACAGAAGAGAAACTGGAAGATTTAAACAAGAATGGCAGTGTCACAGAAGTTGTCAAGATAAACATGACCATAGGTGATCACCAAGAACTTATCCAACTATCAGTAATGAATCTTGGTAAACATGACCTATTCTTAGGATATAATTGGTTACAGAACCCATCCATTGACTGGAGAAACTCCTCAATCAATCTACAGAATTGTTAACAGTGGTGCAAAAAGGTCTACATACCAAAAGAACCAGAGGAAATAGAAGAAGATGCTGAAGAAGAAATGATAAAAGAAGGAGAGAAGATGCTATTCATTAACCTAGAAAAAGAAGCATGGAGAAGAGAAGAGTTGAATATTAGAAATAAAAGCAAAAGCATAGAAAAAATTGGAGAAGACATACCCAAAGAATACAAAGACTTCAATGATCGAGTCTTTAACAAAGTAGTATTTGAAAAATTACCAGACTGATCCAAATGGGACCACACCATCAAGTTGATACCTAATGCAACATTAAAAGACTGCAAGATATATCTGTTAAATGTTAAAGAACAGGAAGAACTTGACAAATTCCTTGAAGAACACTTGAAGTCAGAAAGAATCAGACACTTGAAATCACCCTGTATAGCTCTCTTCTTTTTTGTAAAGAAGAAGAATGGCTCACTGCAACTGGTGCAAGACTATCAATAACTTAACAAAGCAACAATAAAGAAAAAATATCCTTTGCCATTAATCCAAGAACTGATTGATAAAGTACGAGGAGCCTAATACTTCACAAAACTTGATATTTGATGGGGATATAACAATGTGAGGATAAGAGAGGGAGACAAGTAAAAAGTGGCCTTCCAAACAAACCAAGGACTGTTTGAACCACTATTAATGTACTTCAGTATGTGTAACTCATTTGCAACCTTCCAACTTATGATGGACATATTATTTTGTGAACTAATTATAACAGGAAAAATTGTGATTTATATGGACAACATCCTAATCTTCACTCAGACAATGGATGAGCACAAAAACATAGTGAAGCAAGTTTTACAAATATTAGCTGACAACAAATTATCACTTCATCCCAAAAAATGCAAATTTTATCAGACCAAGATTGACTATTTGGGAGTCATCATATCACAAGATAGCATAGAAGCTGATCCCACAAAGACCAAAGGAGTAGCTGATTGGCCAGAACCTCATAACAAAAGAGAAGTATGACAGTTTCTAGGGTTTTGCAACTTCTATCACAGATTTATCCCTGGGTTTGCTAAAGTTACCAAACCTCCAACAGAATTAATGGGAAAAAAGAAGTGGAAATGGAAAGATGAGGAGAAAAATACCTTCAATAAACTCAAAAGCAAGATAATGAACCCTCCTACACTGGCAATCCCAGACAACAAAAGAAAGATGTGATTAGAAACTGACGCATCAGGATATGTCATTGGAGGAGTATTGTCTCAGCAACAAGAAGATGGTTCTTGGAGACCTATCACCTACCTATCTAGAGCAATGAACAAGACAAAAAAGAACTATAAGATATATGACCAAGAGTTATTAGTGATTATGGAAGGACTTAAACAGTGGTGACAGTACCTTATAGGAAGCAATTAGTTCTATATATAGACTGATCATAAAAATTTAGGAAACCACAGAAACTCAATTATTGCCAAGCTTGTTGGATGACAGAATTACAAGAATATGACTTTCAACTGATACACAAACTGGGCAGTTCTCAAAAGAAGGTAGATGTATTATCTCATAGGCCAGATCATACTCAGGGAAAGGACGACAATGCAGATCAAATGCTACTAAAAGAAGAATGGTTCAGAAGTATTGTGACTCAAGAAGACAAATTTTGGAAGGAGACAGAAAAGGCAGAGGAATTTATAAAAGAGGAAGTGAGAGGGACAGTAGAACGACAAGAAGAAGGTTGGAAAAGAGAAGGAAAGGTGTTACTTTGGAAGGAAAGAATATATGTTCCTGACTCAGCTATACTTTGAGAGAAAATTATCACTAAACATCATAATTCTAAACTAGCTGGTCACCTAGGTTATACCAAAACATACAAGCTGATAACAAGCAACTACTAGTGGCCTAGAATATTAGAAGATGTTAAACGATATGTCATAGGATGTGAAAAATACCAAGCAACCAAACCAAACTGACAGCCCAAATGAAATCATCTTTATCCTAACGAAATACCACAAAACCCCTAGGAGATTGTTAGTATCGATTTAATAGGACCATTATCAGAGTCAGTAGAATACAATAGGATATTGGTAATAGTGGATTGCTTTTCCAAGATGGTTCGCTATATACTGATCAATATAAACATTACGGTCCAAAAGGTAGCCAAGATATCTTGGGATTGAGTTTTCCAGGATATGGGAATTCCCCAAAAAGTTATCAGTGACTGAGAACTACAGTTTGTGTTAAGGTTCATGAAAGAACTATGCTCACTATTAGAAGAATGGAGAACAACAATTACAGTAGGAACAAATAATGGCCTACTTACCAGGTTATCCAACAGATATTGATAGACAGTCTGATAGGGAAGAGAGATCTCAAGAGAAGCAGAGCAGTTCTGTGATGTGACAGTTGAGATGAATAAGCAAGCCCCCTTATGTAAGCACGGCTCATATATTAAACTACAATAATACATGATACAATAATTATTTAATTTAACACTCATGACTTGGAATAGAGAGAAATCCCTCAACTGCTTATTATCCCTAAACCGATGGTCAAACAGAGCAAGTCAATCAAGAGCTAGAACAATACCTTTGACTCTACTGCAACTACAGACGGAATGACTGGGAAGAATGGTTATCAATCACAGAGTTTTCCTATAACAATCAGATCCACTCTAGCACAGGACAATCTCCTTTCATGGTCAACTTAGGATGTTACCTGAATATTGGCAAGAACATAAACCTACTAACTGAAAACTCTCCAGGAACTGAACAATTTCTCAAAACAATCAAGGAAATTAGGAATGAGGTGGAGTCAGCACTAAAGAAAACAAATGAGATGATGAAGAGAAAGTGAGATTTAAAGAGAAAACCAGAGGTGGAACAATTGAGCAGAGATTTGGTATGAGTAGACACAATGTATTACAACATAGACTAACCTTCAAAGAAACTATCAGCCAAATGATTAGGACCATTTCCCATAATATGGAAAGTCGGCAAATTGGCCTATAAACTCAAGATTCTACCCACATGGAAGTTTATCCATCCCATTGTCAATGAGTCCTATTTTACTTCTTACATGACATCCACATTTGAGCAACAATCACAGAAATCTGATAACAGAGTTACTAATCCTAACAACCAAACCAACATGCAGGGAGTGGAAGAAATACTTGACTCTAGATGGAGAGGAGGTAAATTACAATACCTTATCAAATGGAAGGGACAGTTGCTCGAGGAGAGAACTTGGGAAAATAGAGATGAAGTAATTAAGAGAGCACTGAGGTCATGCAGAGAATTCCACAAAAAATATCCCAATGCACCCAGAGTCCCTACTATCTGACTACCTGTGAAGACATATGCTAATATTGCAAGGATATAATCTTAGAAGGGGGGTAATGTAATGAATTTACTTCTCTATGATGTTTGCTATGATGGAGGAGTGACATAGGAAACATGAGGACTAGGGACTTTTGCTATGACAGTGAAGAGGCTGTTAATGCTAGGGGTTTTCCTGTTTTCTTTTTAAATAGAAGTTTCCCCAACTACTGTCTAAGTAGTGGTGAAGATAGAAGTTTAAATAAGGATAAAATGTGTGATCTCCTAAGAAAAGTACCCTAGTTGACACTGTGTATTAGCACAGTGTCCCTTGTGCAAATTTGTGGGGAAATGAATCCAGAAGTTGAAGGTAAAAAGAAGTTATGAAATTAAAGTTCTGCCGATGTACTGTAATAGTAATGATGTTTGAAACTTGATTCTCGATTCTAGACTACTGTCTTGGCTCTGTGCCTGAGTCCTACCTGCCTGGTGTCATCCTAACACCCTGTTTCAAAGTTGTCCTCACAGTAGCACTCTCTAGCTATGTGATCAGACTATCCTCACAGTAGTACTCTTGACTATGTGATCAGATATGAGACTTTGAATCCTCCTTGTATAACTCGACTCCCTAGCAATGCTAAACTCTGTCTTAGAGCTTCTATGACATTGCCCCTATGGCTAAGTCACTTGTTCTGTAGTCTCTTTGGTTTGATTTAGTTTTGAGTCAAAGCAACTTTATCACTGATCTGATCACTCTAAAAAATTTTTTCACTTTGAAAACCCAAATAGAGGAAAGAGGCGACCAAGATTGCTTGCTCTCTTCCTACTAAGTGGGGGTTTTTATAGGTTTAGAGAAATACAAAAAGAAATATATGAAAAATAGAGAAAATAATAAACCCAGTCATAATCTA
>Ga0153963_1000065_pt1 | contig 14388 bp, 12 predicted proteins | sample TSFL047MetaG_FD_104692 | JGI IMG/M metagenome (GOLD analysis project Ga0153963, IMG submission 104692) | Attine ant fungus gardens microbial communities from Florida, USA - TSFL047 MetaG | ecosystem: Host-associated > Fungi > Mycelium > Unclassified | place: USA: Florida, Withalacochee...
CCCTTTGTAAAACCTTACTCTGAGGAATCGGTACTCTTACTTGTCTTAGGACAACCTCAAGGGTGCTACTCAAAGTCTCGTTGACATCTCTCCTCCAATATAACTTCACTGAAAACCTTAACCAGACCCTCTACCAAGGAGCGTGAAGATATCAAGTGTTAGATATAAGCTTCAAGTTGAAACGCATATTCAACTGTGAGGTTTAGAGTCTTAACAATTAGTGATCGTCCTCCATGGAGTCTGGAGTTGTGGGAGTATTCAGCCATAGATAGTTTGTCAGCCCATGTTTCAGGGTTGTCAGCACAGTAGATGGCCAGATATAATTCGATCTCTTGGTTGAAGTGTTCGGTGGTGCCATCTGTCTGAGGGTGAAAAGCAGTGGATGTAGCTTGTTTGATTCCTAGTCCTTGTAAGAAGGCTTTCATTGACTTGGCAATGAATCGAGGGTCGCTGTCAGAGATGACTTTGTTGGGAATACCAAATCTTCGGAAGAGGTTATCTATTAGGAGCGTTGCAATTCCTTCCGAGGTTACTCCTTTCATTGTTGGTATTAATACCATGTACAAACATTGAGGCCTTCATATCTCCACTAATATTAATCACCTCAGCACTGTTTTGGGCTCATTCTGAGAAGTATGAAGAGGGCTTCTCTGATGCCTAAAAGTGAAGCATAGATCATGGCAGTTTCCGAGATATTGGTGATTTAATAAACAGTACCATGGTGGTTACTAGTTGATCTACCTAATATCTCGGCCAATACTGATCACTTCGAGATGTGACTGGCATCGATCAAAAGGTCTTTTTGAGGGCTTTCAGGTGCCATTAAGACCGTGGGAATCGTCGAAGAATTGGTGGAGATATGGCCAAATGAATTTTGTGACACTTTGAGTCTCAGTCTCCTTTTGTTAGATTTGTGATGCAGCTGTCAGGTTTGACTCCAGGGAGGGAATTCTTCTATGGGGGCTTGGCCTCAACAGTGAGTTGTGCCTGTTTCTACACTTGCCCCTTCTAGGACTCAAGAAGATTTATTAAGAGAGAGAGAGAGATGTGAGTTGACAAGGATGGGGTCCTCCTGAGAGAAAACAAAACTAAGGTAGTTACAACAATTGGTAATTATTTAAATAATTTGGAGGGTTCCAGAAAGACTGATGGTGAGCTGACTAATTCCTGCATGCAGGTGTCACACACGTGGTACACATCACAGTGCCACCATCATGACAGCAGCCCTCAAAAGGACTCATCTTGCTAGTTTTTGCTATAATTAGCCATCAGCAATGATGGCTCTGATCTGATGGTAACCTAGATGTTATAAATAAGTGACTACTGCTGAGATATGACATTATTCTGTTAGAAAATAGTCTTCTAAGGTCCTTTCTACTTTTAAGAGCACTCTAGAGGGGAGTTCCATTATAGATCTGTTATGAAATTCTCTGGATAATGTTGGAATATCAAGTGTCACACTAAAAAATAGGTTTGTTTCATCTCTTAGTTACTGACTGTTTTATGTGTCATGTTGTGATAGTAGATAGATATAAATACAAATGTTTGAGAAGAGACTTGTTGTGTATTTACAATAAGTTTCCACTTTTGTCCTATATCCTCTGAACTCAACAGATAATCCTTATGAGGTCTCTGTAGTAGTGGTCACAGCCACTACCCTGCTACTCAAGTGGTATATATGAGTCCATGATAAGGCTTCTAGTGGTTATCTCTGGGAAGCCAAACTCATCTCTTAAACTAGTTATTATTGTTAATATGGGTAAAAATGCCACTTATATCACCTAATGGCTATCTGGCGTGACACTACTACTTTCTCTACTTGTTTCTCCACCTTTCTAAGTGGGCATTCCCTACACTTGTGCCCCTTTTCCCTACACTTAAAGCATTCTAATTTTACCACCTTCTGTCTTTTTATTGTTCTCTCTTCTACTCCACACTGCATTACTCTGCTCAACAATACTTCAAACTTATTTTGGGGAGTGATCCTTCCCCTTTCTTCTCCTTTCTCTAAATTCCTGCAATTTTGGGCCAGATGCCCAAATTTCCAACAACTGAAACATAGCTTTTCTTTTCTCTCTTCAAGTTCTTCCCTTAGTTTGATGAGGGAGTATTTTTGTTTGAGCATACTGCTCAGGATAGAGTTATATTATTCCAAAGACATAGTACTATATTTCTGGAAGTGGTACAGATTTAATGGTTTATCTTACTTAATACTATGTCTGCTGGAGTGTAAGATCTTCATCTGGCCAGATGTCTACTACCTTACTAACTACTGCCCTATATAAGGGCGACTAGGCACAAGACTCCAGGAGAATCCTCAGTAATATTACAGATTGTGATTATGATACAACTCACCTCCAGGAGAATCCTCAGAGATTAGGATGAGGCTCCTGGAGGGATACTCTATATTATATACATCCCTTAGTGTCAGGGTTAGCAGGATTGGAGCTAAACTAGTGTGTTTAAGTATTACTAGTAAACAGGCTAAAGTAGCTCTGGAGTGTTGTCATGCCATTTAGGGATGGAAATGGAGGTGTCCCCTTACATTCACCTCCCCTTCAAGATTGCTATGTCTCGGAGTAATGGACTCGGAATGAAAAATGTTGTTGAACTCTGCATGTCAGACATGTCTTGGAGCACCAGGGTGTTTGTAATGGAACTCCACTGTGAGTTCTGGTGCGGAGACTTCGGATGCAGACTCCCAGGAATTGTGTTCGTGGCCATATCCCTTCCACTTAATGAGGTACTGGAATCTTCTCTGGTGCCAATGACTGTCAAGTATTTCCTCTACTTCCCACTCCACTTCTCTGTCGATGACTATGGGCGGTGGGTGGTCCTCCATCTTGCGTCCTGTAATCAGGTCGTCTGGGGCCAGAGTAAGCTTCACTACATTGAACACTGGATGGAGTTGCTTCATCCCATGTGGCAGTCTTAAGCGATAGGCCATAGGTCCGATCTGGCGTTCTACTACAAAGGGGCCAAGCCGTCGGTGCGAGAGTTTCTGTGAGGGGCACGTAGTGCAGATATCTGATGCGTCGAGGAAGACTTTGTCACCAGGTTTGAACACTAGAGCCAGAGTTCTTCGATGGTCGTAGTATCTTTTCATGTCATCCTGTGCCTTGTAGATCACGGATTTCGCTTCTTTGATTGCTATTCTCATCCTTTCCATAAACTCGTTGACTGTCTCTAAGTTGGAGTAGTTCTGTCAGGGTTTGAAGCTCATGTGAGGAATACGTCCGGTGTCGAGTAGAAATAGAGGCTGTTGGGTAGCGGAGTGGATGTGGTTGTTGTGCTGGAACTCTGCCATGGATAAGAGGTCGTACCAATTGTCCTGCCACTCATTTACAAATAGCTGGAGGTACTGGTCCAATTCTTGGTTGACGTGTTCCATCTGCCTATCAGTTTGGGGGTGCCAGGCTGTAGAAGACACCAACCTTATTCCTAGGAGGCAGTAAAGCTCTCTGGTGAAACAAGCGACGAACTGAGGTCTGCAGTCCGAGACTATGTACTTCGGAAGACCATGGAGTTTCCAGACTTGATGTAAGAAAAGCCAGGCTGCTCCTTCTGCTGTCACCGTCGTGTGTGTCGGAATGAAATGCGCCCGTTTCGACACTGAGTCTACCACTGTCATTATTGTGTTGTGTCCAGAGGAGAGGGGGAGTTCCACAACGAAATCCACACTAAGTGTATCCCATCACGAGTCCAGGATCCAGAGAGGATGCAGTTCACCTACTGGAGCTTGCCTTATCAGTTTCGTTCTAAGGCAGAGGTCACAGGTGCTGACATATTGCCCGATATACCTAGACATTTGAGGCCACCAGTAGTTCCTAGATACCAACTACAATGTTTTCCAGCATCTGGGATATCCAGCGACCTTCGTATCATGGCACAGTGAGACTATCTGCCTTCATAAGTCCGAATTCTGGGGAACGTAGATCTTGCCTCTGAACCAGAGTACTCTGTTGTCTTCTGACCATTCCACAAAACGGACCGTCTTACTCAATGTTTGTCAGAGTTCTCTCACTGCCTTTGCTATGGGCTCTTTCTGGTTGCCTTTCTGGTTGCCTTGGTGGATTTCTCTAAGCATGTCTCGCTCCAGTCCTTCCAGGTGAAGTCCTTCAAGGGCTCGGACTGCTATGAGCTCCAGTCGTAGAAAAACTATGTCTTCGTTGTCAGAGGCTTCTTTACCATGGTCCAGTCTCTGCAATAAAGCATTTGGCTTCCCCATGGAGCGTCCTGGGTGATGAATCAACTTGAAATCAAAGCGAGCCAAGTACAGAGACCAATAGGCTTGGCAACGATTGAGTTTCTTAGCCGTCATGAAGTACTCCAGGTTCTTGTGGTCCATCCAGATTTCTACCAGGTGCCGAGCTCCTTCCAGAAAGTGTTATGAACATTGAGTGGGACTACAGTTATTATCAGCCCTGGTCTGATAATGAATGGCTAGTGGATGAAATGATAACAATGCGAGAAGAAACGTTGATGGTACAGAACGAGGACATTACTATGCAATAATGCATAGAATGTCAAAGCATCTTAGGAGATAATAGACTCATGGTATGGATAGGACTCTTCGGAGAAATCTTGGATCATTCTCCTTCTCTATCTTTGGACTTGTGCTAAATAGGACAACATCGGACTAACCCATTATTAGACAATGACTCACCTCTGACTCACTTGTTACCTTGTCACTGATCTGTCACTTAACTAGTCACTCTTAGTTACAAGTAGTGTTACCACATTGTAACAATTGGTTACATCTCTAGTTAGAATAAATACAGACCAGAAAGAGAAGGGAACGGCAAGTTCTCTCTTTCTGTATTCCCTTTGTAAAATCCTTACTTTGAGGAATCGGTACTCTTACTTGTCTTAGGACAACCTCAAGGGTGCTACTCAAAGTCTCGTTGACATCTCTCCTCCAATATAACTTCACTGAAAACCTTAACCGGATCCTCTAGCGAGGAGTGTGAAGATATCAAGTGTTAGATATAAGCTTCAAGTTGAAACGTATATTCAACTGTGAGGTTTAGAGTCTTAACAGAAAGTGCCTCCACTCTTCCAGCACACGAATGATAGTGAGCATCTCCATGTCATGGATTTCGTAGTTCTGTTCCACTGGAGACAAGAATTTGCTGTAGAAAGCTACTGGACGCCACTTTTCTTCTCCAGGTAGCTGTTGGAAGAGGACGGCTCTGGAGGCGAAATCTGAACTATCGGCCTTGATACGGAAGGGTTCCAAGTCCTGGGGTGACACTAGGATTGAAGCAGTGGTTACTGCCATCTTGAGACGTTCGAAGGCTTCCTGTTTCTTGGTACCCCAGTTCCAGGCCTGATCAGAGCGAGTGAGGTCAAAGAGGGGTCAAGCTATGGTCAAGAAGTCTTGGATGAAGTGACGGTAGAAGTTAACGAAGCCTATGAAGGCCTGTACGTCAGTCCGGTTCTCTGGGGTAGGCTACTTGCAGACTCCAGCAACTTTAACAGGGTCCATCACAACCTTGTTCTCCAAGATGACCAATCTGAGGTATTCAATCTGCTTCCGATGGAACTTGCACTTCTCTGGACGGAGGAATAACTTGTGTTCTGCCAGTATTTCTAAGACTCTCTGGACCGCTCGTTTATGCTCCTCTTCTATCTTCATAAAGATCAAGATGTTGTCCAAGTACACTACGACAATCCCTTCTGCTATGACAGTTCTGAAGATATCGTTCATCATAGTCTGGAAGGTAGTGGGGCTGTTGGTCATTCTGAAAAACATTATGAGAGGTTCGAAGAGGCCCTGGTTGGTGTGAAAGGCTGCCTTCCACTCATCTCCAGGCTTGATGCATACATTATTGAAGCCCCAGCAGACATCCAGTTTTGTGAAATATCAGGCGCTGCAGAGTTGGGAGACGAGTTCGGAGATGAGGGGGAAAGGGTATCTGTTCTTGATGGTTACAGCATTCAGAGCACAGTAGTCTTGGACTAGACAGAGTGAACCATCTTTCTTCTTAATGAAGAACACAGGGGCTGCCATAGGGGATTTCAAAGGTTGGATTTGTCTGGTACGGAGGTTTTCCTCCAGGAAGGCGTCCAACTCTGCTTGCTCCAACAGAGACTGGGGGTATACCTTTGACGACTTAGGCTCCGCTCCGGGTATTAGCTCAATCACGTGATCCCATTTGCGGTGCTCCGGTAGTATGTCAAAGTCCTCCTTAGCAAACACAGACTGGAACTTCGTGACATAGACAGGCAGTGGAGTGGCGGCAGCTTGTGCTTCCACACTGCGTCTGGCTCCTTCCGCAAGGTGCTGAGATGTCATGGCCATAGCTCGGAGGTCGACTTGGTCGGGCTCTGGGAGGAGACGTGTGAGGAACAATTGGTCTCTGAGCTCCCAACTTGGATGATGCATTTGTAAAGGCTCCTCTTCAGACTCTGACTCTTCTTGGAGCAGGGGTGTAGGTCCGTCACAGCAAGATTGGAGGGCTCGGAGTTCAATCCTCTTCTGGCAAGTCTGTTCCTTCTGTAGGGCATGTCCTCCCTCATACCGGAGGGGACAACGAGTCATCTCGACTTCTCCTTTTTTCCAGTCAATCTTGGGGTTGTGGTCCTTGAGCTAGTCATAGCCCAGGATCAGACTCTATTTCCCAAGTCCAGAGACAGCCAGAAGCATCCTCTTGGAGTAAGTCTTGTAGCGGAGAACTACGTCCACAACCTCGGAGATTTGTCCTGCCTTGTTAGAGGAACCATCGACATTGAAGACTGGGATATTATATGAGAGGGTTCAGGTGTTCATCCCTTTCGAATGGACAAAATCCCTGTCGATGAGGCTTCCGGTTGCTCTGCAGTCCAGGAGGGCTTCGACGGAGTGGAGTTCGCTCATGTCCATAGTTCCAATTTCCACTGGTAGGAGTAAGGAGGTCTCTCGTACGTCTAGAGTGCTGATTGAAAAGAGTTTGGGCAGTCTCTTCTCCCACTTGGGTTTGCGGAGTGGAGCCGAGATGAGGGGGACAGAGGGCGGTGCATCTACTAGTTCACTGTCAATTGTATTGGGGTCCTCTATAGTCAATACAGTAAACTTATTCACTAGTGACCGGGGTATACTTATCGCCAGCCGCGCTACGCAAAATCCTCTTCCTCTGTAAGGGGATACCTCCATTCCTACCCCTGAATGACGTGACAACGCTCCGGAGCTACTTTAGCCTGTTTAACTAGTAATACTTAAACACACTAGTTTAGCTCCGATCCTGTGAACCCTGACACTGAGGGATGTGTATAATGTAGAACATCCCTCTAGGAGCCTCATCCTAATCTCTGAGGATTCTCCTAGAGGTGAGTTGTATCATAACCACTAACTGTAATATTAACTGAGGATTCTCCTGGAGCTTTGTGCCCCAGTCACCCTTACATTCCTCTGGGGGACAAGACTCTTTTATCAGAACTGCATCTTTCAAACCAACAGATCTTCAATCAACTCCTCCTGCTGCTCCATGGTGAGCTGACAGACGTCTAGGCGATAGAGACAATCTTGGACTACATGGTTCGTGTCTCCGCATCAGTAGCATCCTCTCGGAGGCAGAGATCTTGCTTTCCTAGTGACGTCTACATCCATGGGGACTCCCATAGACGGAGTGGTCGGCGGAGGCTTTGGAGTGACCGGAGGGAGTGGAGTGAGAAGTAACCTTGCCATGGACAATGGTGGAGGTCGGGCAGAGACGATTTTGAGCGATGTGGAAGGGGCAGAGCACGACACGGACTGGAAGGCTTTATTGGCGAGATGCACCTGGTCGATCTTTCGTGCTGCTTTGTACTACGCGTCAGGGTCAGTGTCAGCTGGCCATCTATAGGGCATGGTGGCGATCTGGTTTTGGATGCCTAATCTGAGACCTCATCGAAATTTCACCACTAGTGTCCAGGGATCCGTATAACCTGCGTCAGAGACCAGGGCTTGGAAGCTGTCTAAATAGTCGTCCACTGTCTGATTTCCTTAGTGGTAGGAAGTTCCTTCCAAAGTGTTGATCGCGTCTGCTTCTGCATTTGCAGGGAAGAAATGCAGCCGGAATTGTTGTTCAAATTCTCCCCAGGTTTGGATGGGGAAAATGCCAGTGTCTGCTTCTTGATAGAATACGTTTTTGGACCACTTGGCGGCACGACCTCCCTTGAAGAGCATGAGGGCCCAGAGAATCCTTTCCTGTTTGTCTTGGAACTGCTCCGGGGCTAGGCATATATAGAGAGAGCAAGAGTTCAGGAATGCGCGACCATTGTGACATTCTCCGTTGAAGTCCAGAGGGCAGGAGAGCTTGGGGCGTGTTCATCGCATCAGCAGAGCGGGAGATGGAGACACTGGAGGGGATGGTATGGGTGGGGGAGGTGTGTTCGGTATGGCTGAAAGAGGAAGAGGGGGGTTGGCTACTAACTGTGTGAGCTGCTGTAGCTGCACAGTCAGGGCTGCCAGAGTAGAGTTAATGTTACTTTTAGAGACATGTTGTCTCTCTGTGAGCTCCTGCAGATGGTGTTGCAGGTATCCTAAGGCGTCGGCTACACCTTGAGGGGTGTCCGAGGGCAATGACATCTGAAGAGTGGAATTTTCAGAGGGTTGGGTATGGCAGAGGAGGGTGACCTATTGGGTGGCTGTCTACTGGGATAGTCCAAGGCTCTGCTTTAAGATCCTAATCTGCTATAAGGGCGACTGGGCACAAGACTCCAGGAGAATCCTCAGTAATATTACAAATTGTGGTTATGATACAACTTACCTCCAGGAGAATCCTCAGAGATTAGGATGAGGCTCCTGGAGAGATACTCTATATTATATACATCTCTTAGTGTCAGGGTTAGCAGGATTGGAGCTAAACTAGTGTGTTTAAGTATCACTAGTAAACAGGCTAAGGTAGCTCTGGAGTGTTGTCATGCCATTTGGGGGTGGAAATGGAGGTGTCCCCTTACACCCTAATAGTACTTTGGCTATCACTTCACAGAGGAGATCCCTACTCTAGATAGTCTCTTAGGAGTAACTATCAATTTTCTGCATAAACAGGTGATAAGGGCATTTGTAGCACAAAGTTTATACTGAGAAAGATACAAGTAACTACTAAATACCACTTGATTATAAGGTCAGGTCTTAGAAATAATACCCAAGTTTAGTACCACTCTTCTACCCACTATCCCTAACTGACAGTGAAGTTCCCTTAAGCCAAGGGCCTAGCTATATATGGAGGTGGCTAGTGATCGTGGTGACTGTAAGGGGACATCTAGGGTTGTGCTTAGTAAGTTCTGAGGGTCTGTTCTATTAGTGGCCCAGTGACAGATCGTGTATCGTACTCCCACCATTCCTGACTTCCCCTGTCTGTGTCATGCAGTGCGATGCCTATTATTAGTTGTTCTAGGACATTCTGTGATTATAGGTTGGTTGCCATGGTATTGTGTGCCTGACTATCTAGTGTAGTATATATACTAGCAAGTGTGTGTAGATATGCCCCCACTTAAATCTCAAACTAGCTTCTGGGACTATCCACTAGCTTAAGGGTGATCGCCTCCGAGTGGTTCCTTAACAGTGACCACTAGCCAAGGGTTGATTTATAATAAGAGTAAGAGTAAACAAGGTCCAAGGCATATGGTGCTCTAGAAGTGGAATCGAGTTCTGGTGTAAAGACTTAGTCAAGATAACTTAGTCTCACTCCTTATCCAAGTTGACAAGGAGAACTCAATGGAGTTCCTGTTAGATTTTCTATACTACTTATACAACTACTACATGGTCTGTGCACTGTTTCCCCATACTCATCATGTGACCTATTATGTGATATCATGTGATATCACCCTGCAACTTCCTATCATGTGACTGTGACTATGTGGCACTTGTGATGTGATACTTTCCTGCACTCTGTCCTGTGTAGTAAGTCCAAAAGAAAAGAAAAAGAAAAGAAATATAAATAATGACTAAGCTGTTTTGCCAAGTCATAACATGGCAGAGATAAAGGACCAAGCAGATTCTCCAAACTGATTGAGTTGAGTGATGTTGTTGCTATCACAGCCTTCAAAGTTTTGCTGTCTTAGGAAGGATGCCATTTGTTGAAGTGAGCAAGCAATATTTCATACATTGCTCTGTCAGAATTTGTTAGTTCCAAATAAGAAGATGGCTACAAAGCCACTGTCCCAGAGGTTAGGGTCAGCTAGTATATTGGCACTGTATGGAATGATATCTGGGGGAGATAGTTTTGTGGATACTTCATATTCCAAAGGCAGTGTGTGGTTAGGTACCTCTATATTATCAGCACATGTGGGTTGAAATGTAATAGGGGTGGCAAAGTTAAAAATCCAGTCATAGGTATTTTGGTCTGAGGATGAGGTAGGGATACTCACCTCGATGTCCATGTTGTTTTACACAGTGTGTCAAGTCCTAACTCCTGAGTGAATGATGGGTGCAACCTCAACTACTCAAGTTGTGTCTCCCTCTGTGCTCACCCACTTGGTAATCAGAGAACTGAGAAGCAATGTCTAAACAAGAGGAGCTGACTTAGTGGATAACAAAGCTAAGGGGAAATTAACTAGTCTAGCTACTTAATATAGGAACCAGTTTGAAAGTGAGTCAACATGAGTAAGTGATCAGCTATACTGTACTGCCTAGGTCCGAGGCTGGTTGCTGAGGTAAGTGTTCGGGTGTGGTGTTACGTAGTGTCACGGAGCGTGACACAGTGACTCTTGCCACGTAGTCTATTTCAGAGGAATCCATGGGGGAAGGAGAGGTGCTATGTGGGCCATCTATGCTTGCTTGTGACATCAGTCATCTATGCTGTATGTTGACAGTGGTTTTGGCAGGTCTTTCAGTGGTGCATTCAAGGCTGTTGGGGTACATGATAATGTCTGAGTTTATGGGGTCTGTATTCACTATACTACACTCAGGCGTCATTGATGATGGAGGTATGAGTTAAATAAGCAATGATGGATGGTAAAGGGAATGACTTACTTATTATATATTGTGCACTTATAAATACTTAATTTGAATTAATCAATGAAAATAAATAGACAATAAGGTGTATACTTATTGACCTTGTTGAACTTCTTCACCTAATTTGGACCTGATTGAAACAGATTTTCAACTTTTTGATACTAATATAAAACCTATTGGTACTAATAAAAGTTGAGATCGGTATTTTGAGTTTTTCCTGATGTACTAGTATGGTTACATTTCTTGAAATACATGTAGTCGATTATTCTTACTTCGTGACCAAGTATATAATCAGGCAGCTTTGAGGCACCGTCAAGAATCCTCAATCGGAACAGCCCGAGTATTCCATCGGTTTATTTAATAGCTGAAAGTTCCCCAACGAGCATTTGCAGGAAGAAGGTGAAGCATCACTAGCCATCCCCACAAAGAACGTCAGCTATTCAGATCATAGAATTCATGAGCTACTCACATTATACACAACACGCGACCTTTTGTCTTCATATGCAGTACGAAGAAAATACAATCTCCACGCCACAATCAGGCCCACAGAAAGCAATACCCCAGAACACCAATTACCAATCCTCCAGATAATTGCGGTGTAGACGGACCAGAAAGTGATCATAATGCTGGTCAATGTACGAGATATGACAGGAGCGATGATAGGTATCGTTTTCCTGTTTAGCGCGATGTCACCTTCTACGTCAGGAAAGTCCTGAACATGAATGGTTGACAAGATTATCAGGCTACTACTTCTCAAAGCTCGAAAGGTGATGGCATCTATATTATGAGAAGATCCCGCTAGGGATTTCAGTTATGGTATGGAAATGGGCGGAAACAAGAAAACATACCCATTATCATCATTGCCCCTACTTCGAAACAAACGTAGGCAAAAAGGGTGCACATATTTTTTGCAGCCCAGTGTCCCGAAAACTTGAAATCATCGTAAAGAATCGTAGTCATCGCCATGAACGTGCTAGCCGAAACAGTTGGCAGTCCGAATGTAGTTGAGAAACATAAGCATGGGATGATCAATGCCCAACGGAGAATCCGAGCATTTGCCTGTGATATGAGGCCCCCTGGGATGGGTCGCCACGGTCGATTTTCACGATCCTCGGCAACAGAATTGCATTGATTGGAAACATTGCAATACAGGAGATGTAGCCATGTCCATAGAACGGCAATGAGACCATTTCTTACGGATGAAATTGGAGCTACAACGGATGAAATTGCGGACTGGGAGGAGAATCAGTGAGGTATGAGAGATCGTTACAGAAATGATGCATACTACGGGAATAAGAATCGTTGCAATATCAGCGTAGGTGAAGGAGACAAGAGTCTTTATAAGACAAGGAACTTTGGTGAAAGGAAAGACTGCCATTGACCTCTCGTTTCGCAGGGGAAGGAAGGTCAACAAGCGGAGGAAGATCGGATAGCTACTTCAATAGATATTCTTATATACGAAAATGAGGAATGCAACCCCATATGGCAGGGATTCTGGATGTAATGGTCAGTGATTGGATGACTTCCCATAAGGATCTAGGATGTAGTATATGTGTGAAATTCCAGTCTGAGAAAATGAATGACTTCCCGTATATAAAGTCCTTGTATCAGACAGATTGCGGTAGTTTTGAGCTTTGAGCAGTTATCTCGTTCTGATTGAAACCGCAATCTCCGCTGTCTCAGGTCACGCTCTACAAGTGCCAGGATGAATATTAGTTGTACACTAGGGCACTGTGATCATGTCTATGTCTATCTGCAGTCAGTCACTGAATGGTGACTGAAGCTGTTACATACATGAGTGCTACCTAGTCACAATGGACTTATCTCAGTCCCGAGATCAGTAGAGTACAACATGATGACTGATGGGAGTCTTAGTGGCAGGACAAGGCGGTGGTATTCTAGGGGTAGATCAATCATCACATCGGGCAAACTGTTTAACTGCTGCCTATCTTTTGATGATCATTGCATCGCCTTCTACCATGGGAAAAAGGGAGTTGATAAACTCAGTCAGGAGGTCACTTTGTAACACAAAGTGATCAGAGAACTGAGGTATCGAACTACTACTCCACGATAGCGCCTCATGTTAAGTGATGATGCTTGACCAAGCGAACGCTCCAGAGCTGTCTGTTAGGAACAGGACAAAGTGTTTGATCACCATGTGATCACCACTTTTGTAGATGAACCGACTGCGATCATTTATGAGCTCGAATTTCTCACGCGCGCACGTCCCGTGCATATTTTGCAATGCAATGTGATGTTCATGAATTTACCTCTCTACTAGGTGGTGAACTCTTTCTTACCTGTCAATATGTCTTATGATGAGATACTTCGTCTTGAAGCTTGTTTAGGAACAATTGAAAGACAAATTCAATAATTCAGACTGCCTACAGGAAGTCACCTATTATCTATTTAGATTTTCTTTTAGTGTACTTATCAGTGATGATCATTCATTATCAATAAGGGCAACACAGCCTCATAATAGCAAGTAATCAAACAATTATATGGTTTCCAGGGAAATATCGTCCACACCAAGAATCAATGCAATTTCAGGACTCAGATGTCACCGTGGTAGAGACGGCTATATTCACCTTGTTAGAAGGATGGAGAGCAGCAATTACAGTGGGGACAAATGATGGCCCACTTACTGGGTTATCCAACAGATATTGATAGACAGCCTGCACAGTGACAAATAACAGGGGAGTGCCAATCAGCGTAGGAAAATCGCTATCGGCGACTGGACCTCTTGTATTGCAACATTTGGATACAAACATACCACTTCTCCTTTTCTGAAATCTACCAATAAATGATTACACATCCTGTTCTTCTGCCCGGTCGTGTCGCAGTAGTGACAGGTGCAGGGCACGGAATTGGCGAGGCTGCTGCGAAGGAATTTGCCAGGTGAGAGTCGTTGTCTGCAAGTGCAAGTGACTGACATTTCGGTTCATAATTCAGAATTGGAATGAAGGTTGCTATCGCAGATGTGAACAAAGAGCGACTCAACAGCATAAGACGAGAGCTCGTGGACATGATCGGTGCACAGAATGTGGTGGCTGTACCTACAGATGTGTCGGACCTTGATCAGGTCGTAAAGTTCAAGGAAAAGGTATACGATGCCTGGGGTGAGGCAAGTCCTGAAAAGAACTATGTCTTACCTGAGGAATAGTTTAAGTGACCGTATCTTAGGTGGGTCTTTTAATGAATAACGTCGGAATCCGGCTATGCGTAAGTCCATGGGATCCAGATGGTCCTGAACGATGGAAAAAAGTTTTCAATGTAAATGTCCTTGGGTGCGTCTTTCGATCGAGCTCAGGGGTACCTCATTGAATTCGATCACAGCATGATTCATGTTCAGCATATATTTATACCAGTAAGGCTCTATCACAAGTCATGACACCAGACCAACTGTAAAGATATACATAGTTAATGTTACGTCAAGACAGCCCTTCCATCATTATCAATTGTGGTTCAAA
>Ga0153963_1000068_pt1 | contig 14175 bp, 13 predicted proteins | sample TSFL047MetaG_FD_104692 | JGI IMG/M metagenome (GOLD analysis project Ga0153963, IMG submission 104692) | Attine ant fungus gardens microbial communities from Florida, USA - TSFL047 MetaG | ecosystem: Host-associated > Fungi > Mycelium > Unclassified | place: USA: Florida, Withalacochee...
CTCTGTCTATAACCTGATGCTAGCTCATCTTACTTGCCTCCTAAGGTATTTGCATGAGCTCTAGGTCCAGTTCTGTCTGCTCACTATTTCACATAACACTTTGGTACATTCTAAGGACTGATAGGGCTCTAGAGCAAATTCTAATTAGGAATTCATTGGTATAATATGTATCAAATGGTACTTTCTGCTGCAAATTTGCTGGTAGCATAATACCATCATGTAGGCTCTTCTTTAGCTGACCATATAACTGGAAGCCTACTCCAAAAACATATAGTGAGTAGTTAGCTCCTAGCATAAGTGAATACCCAAGTTCGTTGGGACTTGAATTCCTGTTTGATGAAGGGGTTTGGGTAGTTTTTAGAAAGTAAAGTAGAAACTCAGAAAAACAAGGACTTAATCACTCAAATAGCTGTTAAGCTCTAGAGCAACAGAAAAGAATGATGATGGGGGTATGATGCTTGAGTTCCCTTTTGTGCCCTAGAGTATTTTATTAAGATTACAAAGCAAAGAGACAACAAAGAAAGTGAGACAAAAAAAATCTCTAAATTCCAAAACATAGCAAGGCCAAAATGATAAGACAGTGCTCTTCCCAAATACTAGATGACCGCTTCCCACCCTGCTAGTCCTACTCCTGGAATTCTCCCTCACATGATAGATGGGTCTTGAGCCTCTTGCCAGACTATAGAAGGAGATAGTGATCTTGAGTCATCTTGCCCTCGAGCACGTTATCTTCGTCTGACCTTCCTTTTGTCTTTTTCTTCACCTTCTCTATCTCTCTTTTTACCTCCTCTATGTCTTCTCATTCCTCTGGGATCTGGTTTCCTTCTACTGCTGTTGCGATGCAACTCTGTATCAACTTGACTCTCTTGATCTTGATATAATTAGCCATCAGTGATGATGGCCTGGATCTGATTGTAACTCTTCTGCAAATAACGCTACCGGCTGCTAAGATACAATGTCATCCTGGTAACACTAGGTCTTTGAAGACTGCCTCTGCTCTCGAGAGCACTTCTAGAAGGGAAATCCATTAGAAATCCAATATAGGGTGCCTAGGCAAGCATCTATGAGGTATATGTAGCAGTGGTCACAGCTACTACTCTGCTACTCAAGTAAGATACTCAAGTTCATGACTTGGCATCCAGAGAACACCTCTGAGAGGCCAAACTCTTCTCTCGAGCTGGTTATTCTGATTATTATAGTGCAAAATGCCACTTATTTTGCCTAAACTGTTGTATGGTATGACATCATGTTGGATTTCTAATGGATTTCCCTTCTAGAGTGCTCTCAAGGGCAGAAGTGAACTTCAAAGATCAAGCTCTACTAGAGTAACATCATACCTTTATAGCCAACAATACTATTTCCAGAAGAGTTACAATCAGACCCAAGCCATTATTACTGATGGCTAATTATAGCAAGATCAAGAGAGATGAGTCAATGCAGAGTCACATTGCAACCATAGTGGAAGGAAACTGGGTCTTAAAAAGGTGAATGGTATAGAAGAAGTAGTGAACAGAATAAGGAAGTTGGGAAGAGAAGTAGAAGGAAGGGTTGATGAAGGCAATGTGCTCAAAAGCAAGACAACTCAGGATTGCCACCTCCTTTTATAGCCTAGCAAGAGGCTCAAGAACTGCCTATTGTGTGAAGGAGGATTCCTGGAGTAGGGTTAGAGGAGCAGGGAGTGAACACCAAGTATTTGGGAGAGGTGCTGTCTCATCAGCTTGGGCTTACTATGTTTGGGAACTCAGAGGTTTTCTTTGTCTTGCTTTCTTTGTTGTCTTATTGCTTTGTAATCTTAATAAAATACTCTAGGGCACAGAAGGGAAATCAAGCATCACACCCCCATCATTATCCCTTTCTGTTGCTTTAGAGCTTAATAGCTATTTGAGTAACTAAGTCTTTATTTCTTCCTGAGTGTTTTTCTTTACTTTCTAAAAAACCACCAAACCTCTTCCTTGATGGGAATTTGAGCCCCAAAAGACTTGGGCATTCGCCTATGCTAGGAGTTAACCACTCGTTACATGTTATTAGAGTTGGCTTCCAGTTGTACAGTCAGCTGAAGAAGAGCCCACATGATGGCACGAGAGTTCTAGGTAGTTCTGCTGTATTAACAGCAAGCCAGGCTACTAGACTAGGTAAGGGCAGTAGTGTCATGATGCAAGACGAATGCGTGTCTTAGAGATCCAATTACAGTGAGACCAACCTCAAGTAGATCCTTAAAAACCTTTGTTATTATTTTTTTCAGTTACTTGAGTTCCCCCCCATTTTCCTTTTTCTTAAGCCCCCTTTGTTATTTGATCATCTCCCCAGTGCCTACTTGTTTAGTGTCATGACTTGGCAAAACAGCTAAGTCATTATCTATATTTTTTTTTTTCTTTTCTTTTATCTTGGACTTACTACACAGAGGGAAGTGTGGGAAAGTGTTATATCACAAGTGTCACACAGTCATGGTCACATCACATTGATGTCACATGATAGGCATGGGAAAATAGTGCACAGACCATGTAGTAGTTGTATAAGTAGTGTAGAAAATCTAACGGGAACTCTGTCGAGTTCTCCTTGTCAAACGCTGATAAAGGAGCAGTTGGCTTAATTCTGGCTTTGGAGTTAGCTAGTCTGACATTTAGTGCACAATTGTGAAACATCTTGGAGATCCTATTTCTTTTATTTGTTATCACTTTTGTCTTGTGATCAAATTCCCTTTGATCCCTATTAGCAGCATTTCTTCTGAACACTTGGTGACTATTCCCTGCTCTTCTAATCCTACTCCAGGAGTCCTCCTTTATATAATAAATGGGTCTCAACCCTCTTGCTGGGCTGTAGAGAGAGGCAGCGATTTTGAGTCATCTTGCACTCGAGCATGTTATGTTAAGACTCTAGACCTCATAGTTGAATATATGTTTTAACTTAAAGCCTATATCTAACACTTGATATCTTTACGCTGAAAGGGGCAAAAAAGGATTTAACTGTGACAAGCAAAGATAAGTAGTGGTAACAGTCCTCAATTGCATGCTAAAGGGTTCATGGGAAGAAAAAAGAAGCGGTATTAGAAAGAAATTAAAAAGTGAACATGCAGCTTATTTAGAATCTAAGTATAGAAGGAATGATAGAAGCTCAATCTAGATCCTATCTGCATGATGTTCCTAAGGCCACCTTTACACACCATAACAAGCTCACTAGTAAAATAGTCAGTAAACTACTTATAGGCCTTACTACACTCAATCAAGCCCTCATCTACACCCCCATACCAAACCTTATGGGTGTGATACAATCTGAGTCAATGATTAGCCAGGCTTTTTAGGCCTGCTACTCCATAAAAGGTTGTCCGAGTGACCGCTGCATCTTGTCTTATGAAAGAGTAGGGTATATGGTAGGAAACATTTACTAACTCAACCTCTCACCAAAATAACCCCTTACACACTCAAGAGAATTTACAACCTCAAGAGCTTCTGAGATGAAGACAAGGGCCAAGGAGGCTCTCCCATCAATCTCCACTCTGGGAAATATATTAGAATATTACAAATGTTAGAGACTCAATTAAAAAGAAATAGAAAAGGAAACTCTCCATTCTACCACTCTCCCTTGTGTCTCTCCTCTATGACACCACCATGCAGCCATGACAGCCATCACCTTCCTGTCCTCTATACCTTCTGGACATAACCATGTGATGCTGCTATCACAAAAGGCCACTTACTGATTTGTGATTTGATATTTGAATATTCAAAAAGGCTTAGAAAGCGAGTTTTAGACAGTGACAAGAGATGTTGTTAAATCTGAGGTCTAATCCTCAGACAGGGAGTCCTTATATACAGAAAAGTAATGGTCTGTACACTAGGACAGAGCATCACATGCTACTACCTATTGTTCTACATATGGTAGTGCCTTTGTGCTGTAAATAGTGATAAATTAACCTTATGGAGGCTGTCCTTTGTTCTAAGAAAAGGACAGATGACTATTGATGGGTAATTAATAAAGTCTATGTGCAAACATTGAGGCCTTCATATCTCCACTAATATTGATCACCTTGGAGCCATTTTAAACTCATTCTGAGTGGTATGAAGAGAGCTTCTCTGATGCCTAAAAGCGAAGCTTAGATCATGGCTGTTTCCGAGATATTGGTGATTTAATAAATGGTACCATGGCGGTTACCAGTTGATCTGCCTAATATCTCGGCCAATACTGATTGCTTTGAGACGTGACTGGTATCAATTGAAAGGTCTTTTCAAGGGCTTTTCGTAGCTGTTAAGACCGTGAAAATTGTTGAAGAATTGATGGAGATATGGCTGAATGAAGTTTGTGACAGCTGCTTTACCTCTATACTTCACTCCTGCCCACTGTTCCCTGAACTCTAAACTGGCTTCCTTCTACTCTGAATACGATCTAGAAACACATGACAGTGTGTCCAAGCATCAGTGATACAATCGTCATCTGGTGGCACATCTATTTCTTGACTGAGTCCAGCAGTGATGGGATCACTAGTCACTGATAGACTTTTGATCTGCTGTTTTGATATCATATTAGTCTAAGTCCACTCTAGATCGAAATTATCTCACATTCCAAAGATATCTCTGAGCCTCTGATTTCTAAAGTTTTAACATTGATAGTTTGTATCTGAGAAACCTAATGCTAGCTCATCAGTCTTGCCTCCTGAGGTATATGCTATTCTAGCATGTAGTAGCTTGGTCACTACCTAAGAGAAGTACCCAATCTTGGGTCTAGATTATGTCTGGAGCTTGTAGGAGATCTCTAGAGTGGATTCTAATAGTGAAATCCAGGGGTATAATGTGTATCCCATGCTACATTTCTGCAGAAAATTCTCTAGTGGCGTAACAATGCTCCTTGTTAAAGGATCCAATTAAAGTTTTCAGTGAAGTTATATTAGAGGAGAGATGTCAACAAGACTTTGAGTAACACTCTTAAGGTTGTCCTAAGACAAGTAAGAGTACCAATTCCTTAGAGTAAGATTTTACAAAGAGAATATAAAAAGAGAGAACTTGCCATTCCTTTCTCTTTCTGGGCTGTATTTATCCTAACTAGGTATTGTGACTATGTTACAATGTGGTAACACTACTTGTAACTAAAGATAACTAGTTAAGTGACAGTCCAGTGACAGAAGCAATGAGGGTGACAAGTCGAGTCAATGTCTAATAATGGATTAGTCTGATGTTGTCCCATTTAGTACAAGTCCAAAGATAGAGAAAGGAAATAGTCCAAGGTTTCTCTGAAGAATCCTGTCTATACTATGAGTCTATTGTCTCTTAGAATCTCTAGACATTCAATACATTACTGCATAGTAATGTCTTTGTCTTGTGTTATAAACATCTTTTCTTGCATTGCCAACATCTCGTACACTAGCCATTCATTATCAGACCAAGGCTGATAATAACTGTAGTCCCACTCGATGTTCATAACATGTTGTTGTAAGGGGACCCCTCACACATGACTCCAGAGCCTGTATTAGTCCTCTGGAGTGACCCTGCAGCTGATTAAATATTACTACATAATATTTGATCTTACCCCTATTGTGCTAAGTGTACTCCATTGCTTCCTAACACAATTTCATTGTTCAGACCCTAGTTACCAAAAGCAGGGACATGAGGACAATGTAATATATATATTGTGGATTATTCCCTCCAGGAGCCTCATCCAATTCTCTAAGGAATCTCCTAGAGTGTTCTACTCTGGTTGCCCTTATAGCAGAATTAGATCTCACTACTAGAGCCTTAGAAAGCCTTAGTAGACAGCTGCCCTCCAGTCGCTCCTCTGCTGACAAACTCTGACTCTCTGATTACTCTGCTCTAAAAAAGATATCACTGTCTACAGATACCCCTCCAGGCATAGCCAATGCCTTGGGCTACCTGCAGCATCATCTCCAAGAGCTGACTGAATGCCAGAATACCTCTGAACATGCTTTTAACACTACCCTTGCGGCCCTAACTGCCCAACTATAACAAATCACCCAATTTCCACCTCTGATACCTGTGTCCCCCTCTCCTGTTAGCCTTCCTTCCTCTGTTCTGGCCGCTCTGCCCAAACAGCGAGCAAGGTCAAAACTCCCCTCTCTCCTAGACTTTTTTAGTGAACAAAGTTCCAGTTGAGCCTTCTTCAACTCCTGTATACTATATTTGTGCCTAGCCCCAGAGCAGTTCAGCTGCGATGAGGAAAAAATCTTCTGGACCCTCATCTTTTTCAAGAATGAACAGGCTACAAGGTAGTCCAAGAATCTCTTTCACTAGGAGACAGACACTAGCGTTTTTCCCATTCAATCCTGGACCAATTTCAAACAACAGTTCTGGAGTCAGTTCTTTCTAGTCAATGTGGAAGTAGATGCTGTTAATACTTTAGAGGGGTCTTCATACTATCAAGGAAACCGGACAGTAAATGATTATTTGGACAGCTTCCTAACCTTAGCCTTGAACCCCGGATATACAGACCCTCAGACCCTAGTGGTAAAATTCTACCAAGGACTTAAGTTGAATGTCCAAAGTCAGATCACCACAATGCCCTTTGGACAACCCACAGACACCAATCCAAAAGCCTGGTATGCAGTAGCTCAAAGGATTGGCCAGGCGTGGTTGGCAAATAAAGCCTTCTAATCCATGCTCTGTTCAATGATCTCGACTCCCACATACTCTGCCCTTTCTCAATTGATCTCTTTCTCAGTATTCTGTTCCCTTTTTACAGCTCTATCCTCTGTTCCACCAAGGCCTCCCCTACCTACACCATCAGGAGAAATACCCATGGACATAGATGCAGTCCAGAAAACGCGCTTTTTACCTCTGTGAGGGTGCTATCGGTGTGGAGAGGCCAATCATCTTGTGAGGGACTGTCCCTACTGCTTAGACGTCTGAAGGTTAACTGTGGAACAGAGAAAGGAATTGATTGAAGACTTAATAGCTCTAAAGGATACAGTAGAGGAGGAGGAAGTTTGCTCTGCCCTGGAAGAGAATTTTGCTTAGTGCAACCAGTGAAAAGTATGCCCTGGTCGCTACTAGTAAATAGGTTTGCTGTATTGAACGTAGAAAATGTCAATACAGATACCAGTGAACTTATAGACACACCCTCTCTCTCTGCTCCAGACAGGAAAGCCCTACCTCGGAAGCCAAAATAGAAAAAGAGGTTACCCAAATGACTCTCCACCAATACCCTCGATACTCGTGGAACATCCATTATCCTCTCTATAGAGATCAGCACCACCGACACCAGCAAAGTGCATTCTATCAAGGCACTTTTGGACTCTGGAGCTATGGACAACTTCATAGATAAAGACTTTGTCTGTATGAAAGGTATTAGTAGCTAGAGCATCTCTTGCCCCATATCAGTATACAACATGGATGGCTTCCCTAACGAGGCAGGTTAGATCTCCAAAGTGGTAGATATGGTTCTCTATTACAAAACCCACTCTGAGAGGACATTCCTCACTGTCTCCAACCTCGGAAAGCAGAGCATGATCCTTAGATATACTTGGCTCAAGGACCACAACCTAGAGATCAATTGGCAAACCAGAGAAGTACAGATGAATCAATGCCCTTCTCGATGTAAAGGATGCTATGTGATACAAAAGAAACAAGTGTCATGAAAGAAAATGAAGATTAGGGCCCTTAACGTCTGCTGATCTAGACCCCTTCTAGAGTATGCGAAAGACTTAGAGGAGGACGAGACTCCCTTCTGGATGTGCAAAGTTGAATATAAGCAAGGGGACAGACTCTTTGTGACAAGAATCCTCCCAGAGCCCACTATGGAAGACTTGCATGCTACCTCCATAACCTCCCAGAAACTCACAGAAGGAGCCCACCAAGCCTTGGAGGCACAAAGAGAACCTTTTACCCTGCCTGACTGTATCAGAGAATTCAAATCCATATTTGCCAAGGAAGACTTCAACATCCTCCTAGAGCACAGGTAATGGGACCATGCTATCAAACTCATTCCAGGTTCAGAGCCCAGGTTGTTAAAAGTCTACCCTCTGTCTCTGGTAGAACAAACGGTCTCCTTCTTAAAGGAGAATCTGTACACTGGACAGATCCATTTCTCCAAATCCCTTATGGCAGCTCTAGTGTTCTTCATCAAGAAAAAAGATGGCTTGCTCTGGTTGGTCCAGGACTATTGTGCATTCAATTCTATGATGGTCAAGAACAAATACCCTCTTCCACTGATCTCTGAACTCGTATCCCAATTCTGCAGAGCTAGATACTTCACTAAGCTAAACATCTGTTGGGGTTTCAATAATATTTGCATTAAGCCTGGAGACGAGTAGAAGGCAGCCTTCTAAACCAAATGAGGTCTTGTAAGGGGATATCTAGGGTGGTGCTTAGTTAGTATTGAGGATCTGATCTATTAGTGGCCCAGTGACAGTACGTGTATGCATTCCCATTGTTCCTGTCTTCTCTCTGTCTGTGTCATGTGGTGATAGAGATCAAAGGGAATTTGATCTCGAGACAAGGGTGATAACAAATAGAAATATAATAATCCCCGAGATGTTTCACAGTTGTACACTAAACAAGTAGGCACTGGGGAGGTAATCAAATAAAAAAGAGGAGCTTAGGAATAGGGGAAATGGTGGGGTACAGTCCAAAAGAACCAGAAGAAACAGTAGCAAAGTATTTAAGAATCCACTCAAGATAGATCTCACCAGAATAGGATCTCTAAGACGCGTGTTTGTCTCGCGTCGTGACACTACTGTCCTTACCTAGTCTAGTAGTCTGGTTCGCCGTCAATACAGCAGAACTACCTAGAACTCCCATGCCATCGTGTGGGCTCTTCTTCAGCTGACTATACAACTGGAAGCTGACTCCAATGACCCGTAGCAAGCTATTAACTCCTAGCGTAAGCAAATGCCCAAGTCTGTTAGGGCTTGAATTCCCGTCGAGGGAGAGTTTTGGTGGGTTTTTAGAAAGTAAAATAGAACACTTGGGAAAAACTAGAAACTTAGTTACTCAAAGATAGCCATTGAGCCCTAGAGCAACAGAGAGGGATGGTGATGGGGGTATGATCCTTGTTTTTCCCTTCTGTGCCCTAGAGTATTTTATTATGATTACAAAGCAAAGAGACAACAAAGAAAGTGAGACAAAGAAAACCTCTGAGTTCCCAAACATAGTAAGACCGCAATGATGAGACGGCGCCCCTTCCCGAACACTGGCTAACTGCACCCCGCTCCTCTAGTCCTACTCCTCAAGACTTGTTCTCGCACAATGGTTGGACCTCGAGCCTCTTGATGGTGATGGGGCAGAGACGGCGGTCTTGAGCCGTCTTGCTCCTACGCGTGCTTCCTTCATCTAACCTTACTACTACTTCTCTCCTCAGCTTTCTGGTTCTTCCTTCTACCTCTTCTATGCATTCTTACTTTCCTACCTTCCAGCCTCCTTATACCGCCACTGTGAGGCGGCCTCGCGATGGTACGACTCTCTTGATCTTGTTATAATTAGCCATCAGCGATGATGGCCAGAATCTGATCGTAACTCTTCTTTAAATAGAACTGTCGGCGGCTGCCATATGACATCGCTAGGATCGCGTTAACTCGTCTAAGTTCGCTTCCGTCCTCGAGAGCACTTCTAGAAGGGAAATCCATTGAGAATCTGATACAGGGCACCTGGGCAAGTGTCCATGAGGCATATGTAGCGGTGGTCACAGCCACTACTCTGCTACTCAAGCTAGATGCTCAAGTCCATGACTGGGCATCTAAGGGAACATCTCTGGGGGGCTGAGCTCGTCTCTTGAGCTGGTTATTCTTGTTATTAAGGTGTAAAATGTTACTTATTTTGCCTAAACGTTTGTACAGCATAACACTGCACTGCCCAAAACCGTCTCCACCCAACCCTCACCTTTGTCCGTGGTAAGGTTGCCCTCTGTTCTGCCCCTTCCAGTCACTCTGAAACCTCCACCACCCGCTCCATCTATGGGAATCCCTATGGACATCAACACGACTAGGAAGACAAGGTCCCTGCCTCCACGAGGATGTTACCGATGCAGAGATGTAAATCACTTAGTTCGAGACTATCCTCACCACATGGATGTCCGTCAGCTCACCGCAGAACAACGGGAGGAGCTGATTGAAGATTTGTTGGCATTGAAAGATGTAGTTCCGACTGAAGAGTCTTGTCTCTCAGAGGAGGAAGAGGATTTTGCGTAGCGCAGCCGGCGATAAGTGCGCCCCGGTCGCCAGTAAATAAGTTCACTGTATTGACTATTGAAGACTCCAATACAATTGACAGTGAACTAGTAGACGCACCACCTTTCACCCCCCTGATCTCTGCTCTGCTTCGTAAACCTAAGTGGGAGAGGAGGCTGCCCAAGCTCCTCCCTATCAGTACCTTAGATGCACGAGGAACTTCCTTACTCCTGCCAGTGGAAATTAGAACTACGGACACAAGTGAACTTTACTCCGTCAAAGCCCTTTTGGACAGCGGAGCGACTGGAAGCTTCATCGACAGGGACTTCATCTGTTCGAAAGGGATAAACACTCAGACCCTCTCATGCAACATCCTGGTCTTCAATGTCGATGGTTCCCCCAATGAGGCAGGACAGATCTCTGAGGTCGTAGATGTACTTCTCCGTTACAAGACTCACTCCAAAAGGATGCTTTTGGCCATCTCTGGACTTGGGAAACAGAGTCTGATCCTAGGCTACACCTAGCTCAAGGACCACAACCCCAAGGTTGGCTGGGAAAAGGGAGAAGTCGAAATGACCTGTTGCCCTCTCTGGTGTGAAGGAGGACGCGCCCTGCAGAAGGAACAGACCCACCAGAAGAGGACTAAACTCCGAGCCCTCTGATCGTGTTGTAACAGACCCATGTCCCTTTTCCAAGAAGAGCTAGAGCTCGAAGAAATGCCTCTGCAAACGTGTAGCTCTGACTGGGGGCTTGGAGACTGACTGTTCCTTACACGCATCTTCCTAGAACTTACTGAGGTCAACCTCTGAGCCACAGCTACGATCTTCCAACGTCTCGCGGAGGGAGCCAGACGCAGTAAGGAGACACTTGCCACTGCCACTCCGCTGCCCGCCTACGTTACAGAGTTCCAATCTGTATTCGCCAAGGAGGACTTTGACATACTGCCAGAGCATCGCAAATGGGATCACGCTATCGAACTGATCCCCGGAGCAGAGCCTAAGTCGTCAAAGGTCTATCCCCTGTCCCTGTTGGAGCAAGAGAAGTTAGATGCTTTCCTGGAGAAAAACCTCCATACTGGACGAATCCGATCTTCCAAATCCCCTATCACAGCTCCCGTGTTCTTCATCAAGAAGAAAGATGGTTCACTCTGGCTAGTCCAAGACTATTGCACGCTGAACGCTGTGACCGTCAAAAACAGGTATCCTCTCTCCCTCATCTCCAAACTCGTCTCCCAGCTCCGTAGAGCCAAGTACTTCACAAAACTTGATGTCTGGTGGGGGTTCAACAATGTGTGCATCAAGCCCGGAGATGAATGGAAGGCGGCCTTCCGCACCAATCGTGGCCTCTTTGAACCCCTCGTGATGTTCTTTGGAATGACCAACAGCCCCACTACCTTCCAAACTATGATGAACGACATTTTCAGAACTCTCATAGCCAAAGGGATTGTAGTAGTGTACTTAGATGACATTCTGATCTTTATGAGGACAGAAGAGGAACACGAACAAGCAGTCTAGAGGGTCTTGGAAATACTGGCAGAACACAAGTTATTCCTCCACCCAGAGAAGTGTGAGTTCCATCAGAAGGAGATCGAATACCTCGGACTGGTCATCTTGGAAAACAAGGTTACAATGGACCCAGTTAAAGTCGCTGGAGTCTGCAATTGGCCCACCCCGGAGAACTGGACTGACGTGCAAGCTTTCATAGGCTTCGTCAACTTCTACTGTCACTTTATCCGAGATTTCTCAGCCATAGCCAGACCTCTCTTTGACTTCACACGTTCTGACCAAGCTTGGAACTGGGATGCCAAAGAGCAGGAAGCCTTCGAAGGTCTCAAGATGGCGGTGACCACTGCTCCGGTCTTGGTATCACCCCAGGACTCGGAGCCCTTCTGCATCAAGGCTGACAGTTCTGACTTCACCTCTGGAGCTGTCCTTTCTCAGCAACTGCCTGGAGAAGAGAAGTGGCACCCAGTGGCCTTTTACAGCAAGTTCTTGTCTCCAGTGGAGCAGAATTATGAGATCCATGACAAGGAGATGCTTGCTATCATTCGTGCACTGGAAGAGTGGAGGCATTTCCTGGAGAGAGCCCGACACCTGGTAGAGATCTGGACAGACCACAAGAACCTAGAGTACTTCATGACAGCTAAGAAACTCAACCGTCGCTAGGCTCGCTGGTCCCTGTACTTAGCCTGCTTTGATTTCAAGTTGACCCACCACCCAGGACGTTGCATGGGGAAGCCCAATGCGTTATCACGGAGGCCGGACCATAGCAAGAGAGCCTCCAACAACAAAGACGTGGTCCTTCTACAACCAGAGCTCTTGGCAATCTGAGCCCTCGAAGGAGTCCAGATGGAGGGACCGGAGAGAGACATCCTTAGAGAAATTCGTCAAGGGAACCAGAGAGGCGACCAGGAAGAGCCAGTGGCAAAAGTAGCAAAAGAGCTCTGGCAAGCAGTGAGTAAAACAGTCTGCTCTGCGAAATGGTTGGAGGAAGAAGGACTACTCTGGTTCAGAGACAAGATCTATGTTCCCCGGAACGCAGACTTGCGAAGGCGAGTGGTCTTCCTATGCCATGATACAAAGGTTGCCAGATACCCTGAATGCTGGAAAATGCTGGAGTTAGTCTCTAGGGATTACTGGTGGCCTCAAATGTCTAGGTACATCGGACAGTATGTCAGCACCTGTGACCTCTGCCTCAGGACGAAACTGACGAGGCAGGCTCCGGTAGGCGAATTGCACCCTCTCCGGATCCTGGACTTGCGATGGGACATGCTTAGCGTGGATTTCGTAGTGGAACTCCCCTCCTCCTCTAGACACGACGTGGTAATGACAGTGGTGGATTCAGTGTCAAAACGAGTACACTTCATTCCAACGCACACGATGGTGACAGCAGAAGGAGCAGCTAGGCTTTTCCTACATCAAGTCTGGAAGCTCCATGGTCTTCCAAAGTGTGTAATCTCAGACCGCAGACCTCAGTTCATAGCTTGCTTCACCAAGGAACTTTACCGCCTGCTAGGAATTAAGTTGGCATCTTCCACAGCCTAGCATCCTCAAACTGACGGACAGACGGAGCGCGTCAACCAAGAGTTGGACCAGTACCTCTAGCTCTTTGTGAACGAGAGGCAAGACGACTGGTACGACCTCTTACCCATGGCGGAGTTCCAGCACAACAATCACATCTACTCCGCTACTCAACAACCTCCGTTTCTGCTTGACACCAGACAGCTTCCTCGTATGGGCTTCGAACCCTGACAGAACCCTTCTAGTCTAGAGACAGTCAACGAGTTCATGGAGAGGATGAGGATGGCAATCGAAGAAGTGAAGTCCACGATCCGCAAAGTACAGGATGACATGAAAAAATACTACGACCAACAAAGAACTCCAGCTCTGGTGTTCAAACCTGGCGACAAAGTCTTCCTCGACACATCGGACATCCGGACTACGCGCCCTTTGCAGAAACTTTTGCATTGACGACTGGGCCCCTTTGTAGTGGAAAGACAAATCAGACCTATGGCCTATCGCTTAAGGCTGCCACACCGGATGAAGCAACTCCATCTGGTGTTCAATGTAGTGAAGCTCACTCCGGCTCTGGACAACCCGATTACAGGCCAGAAAACAGAGGACCACCCACCGCCCATAGTCATCGACGGAGAAGCAGAATAGGAAGTAAAAGAGATACTTGACAGTCGTTGGCACCAGAGGAGATTCCAGTACCTCATCAAGTGGAAAGAATATGGCCACGAACACAATTTCTGGGAGTCCGCCTCCAAGTCTCTGCTCCAGAACTCACAACAAAGTTCCATCGCAAACACCCTGGGGCTCTGAGACACATCAGATGCATGGAGTTCAACAACATTTTTCATTCTAAGTCCATTGCTCTGAGACGTAGCAATCTTGAAGGGGGGGTGAATGTAAGGGGATAGCTCTATCTCTACCCCTAAACTGCAAAGCGATACTCTGGAGCAGCCTAAGCCTGTTCAAGTATTACTAAAGTAATACTTAAACACACTAGTATAGCTCTGATCACAGAGACCCTGACACTTAGAATGCAAACCCAGTATATAGTGTAGAACA
>Ga0153963_1000075_pt1 | contig 13831 bp, 12 predicted proteins | sample TSFL047MetaG_FD_104692 | JGI IMG/M metagenome (GOLD analysis project Ga0153963, IMG submission 104692) | Attine ant fungus gardens microbial communities from Florida, USA - TSFL047 MetaG | ecosystem: Host-associated > Fungi > Mycelium > Unclassified | place: USA: Florida, Withalacochee...
AAGTTCTGTAAGTTTTGCATTACCTGTATAAGATCCAAACCATAGCATTACAGACTATATAGATCTCTCCAACAACTTCTTATTCTGGAATGCCCATGAAATTCAATTTCTATGGATTTCATTGAGAAACTCCCTTCCTCCTCTAGTTTTGACACTATCCTAGTAATAGTGGATCACCTGTCAAAACAAGCCATATTCATTCCTACTCACAACACTATCACTTCAGTGGAATTAGTATACCTTTTTGTCATCTATGTCTTTCTAAAACATGGAGTTCCGTTTTATATTACATCTGACCATAGCTTTGAGTTTGTCTCTCACTTCTTCTGCTTCCTAAGTACTGCTATAGATATGAGACTTCACTTTACTAGTGGATACCATCTAGAGGCAAATGGTCAAGCAGAATGGACCAACCAGACACTAGAATAGTATCTCTGCATATATTGCAACTACTAACAGGACAACTGGTCAAAACTGTTATCCCTAGCTGAGTTTGCTTACAACAATGCTCCTAGTGCTACTACTGGTGTCTTTCCATTCTTTGCCAACAAAGGGTACTACCCTAACCTCACAGTATACCCAGAATTAGATATAGCTTTTTCTTATGCCCGTGACTTTATAGTCGACCTCAAAGAATTACAAGGCACACTCAAAGAGGAGATTGCCAAAGTCCAAAGACAATATCAACTCTCTACTAACTCTTATCAACAACAACCACCAGACTTCCAAGTTGGACAATCAGTATTTGTTAGATAGTAGTACTTCCAGATGACTCGCCCATTAAAGAAACTCTCTGAAAAATACCTCAGACCATATGAGATAATTGCTCAGCCTAGCCTGCAATTCTTTATACTTCGCCTTCCAGACACTATAAGGGCTGTTTATCCTGTGTTCCATGTCTCTATGCTTGAACCAGCCATACCCAACACCTTCCAGCAGTGTTCTGAACCTCTGCCAGTACCTGTAGTCATTGACAGAGAACCAGAATATAAAATCTCTAAGATAGTTGACTCCAAAATTGACTATTGGAGGGCATGCAAACTGCTCTACAAAATTATATGGCTGGGATACAAAGATACAGACAATGACTCCGAGTGGTTACCAGCGATGGAACTGGAACATGCCAAAGAGTTAGTGAACAATTTTTATCTCAAGTATCCCTCTAAACTGGGACCATTACGACCCTGAATACTTGCATTCTACTTTCTCGACTCCATTTCTTTGCATTCAACCCATTTCAAAAATTATTATTATTATTATTATGAGTACTTATACACACTTTGAAGTGTAGTTTCCTTTGCACTGATTTGCTTACTTGTATTTTGCTCCATAGTTTCCATTACAATCTGATACTTGTATTTCAGAAGCAGTCTCTGCTGTAAAATTCACACACTTGTATTCCTCCATAGTTTTCCCTTGCAGTAGTCAAATACTTGTATTCTTGCTTCCTCAAATTGTCATCACTCACATCCATTTTTACCCATAGACAAAAAACAAAAAAATAATATTCAAGAAAAAAGAAATTACAAAACTCCAGTGCCAACAGAAAATGCAACCAGAGAGAAACTACTACTTCCTTCTTCCACACCCTTTATTCTATTTTCTTTTTCCTGCCCTCCAACTTCTTCCTCCTTCTCTAATCCTCTTCTCCTTCTGCTTTTCTTTCTCTTTTCCCTTGTCAATTCTCTCCACTATCTTTGTTTCCTTCCCTCTGGATGCTAGCCAGGAAATTAAGTCGTCCTCTGGAGTCTTTGACCTTATCCCTACTATTCTCTCTAATGTATCCATGACCCTTTTGATCTAAACAACCAACTTGTCCAACTTGTCCAACTTCTCCAACACCTGCTCTTTCTACTCTGCATCCATCTGTTGCTTGGTTTTCCTTGCTCATGCCCTCCTAGCTATTGCTTTCTTTGTTTTTCTCCACACACCATCTACATTGAAAGGCTTGTAAGCTACCTTTGCCTTAGTACAGGAAAAACAAAACATTGTATTCCTAAAACTAATTTGACCAATGATTCTACTCCAAAGGATGCAAAACTTACAGAAGGTCCTGTGGTAGACACAGTATGCCAAAATTGGCACACTACTCAGAGGGATTTTTCCCACCCATTGGCTCTATTCCCAACTTCTTAATTATTTCTTCCCTCTCCCAGTGTTGGTCCAAAGTCTTCTTGGGAAAATAATGGACTTGTTGCCTTTTTGTCAGAGGAAAGAGGTCAATTAGATTCATCTCCTCATCTGATGGTAGAACCACCACTGGTTCCAAATTTATCTTCTTTAATCAATTCTTCCTTCACACCTGTACGACCGCCGTCTGTTGATCTGCTTTCTCTTTTTGCTGTCTCTCTTTCTCTGCTTGCCTTTTCACTTCCTCTCTTTTTTTCCTTTTGGCTTTCTCTTTCTCTTTCCTCTGGTTTCCTTCTCTACACATGGGTGAATATCTCATCATTTTGACCTTCCTAATCTCCCAGTTTATCTCCAGATTATGGGCTTGTAGCCATAATATTCCCAATATTATATCTGTTTTTCCTAGGTCACATACATCCATCCTCATTCTCTTTATATAATTCTTGTAATACATATTTACTTCTATTATAATTATAATTTTGCATATACTTTATTTCCAGCTCACATATTACATAATATGAACATTATTATTAGGTTGTTTTTTGTATACCTTAGTCTCATTTTGTAACTCTAAGTATTTATTATCACTCTAGGTCCTCATCACTCATTATAAAAGGTTATGGGCCTCACTTGCCTATAATCTTCAATCAAACTCAAACCTCATACTCATTTACATTTGACTTGATCACCAATGCTTATTTTCCTAACTCTCACAATGTTTGCTTCTGCTAGACCTTTTCAGATCAGTAGATCTAATTAGTTATATAAGATTCCATATCTTGAAAAAAAAAGTACCAACTTCCAGACATAGAAGTACTGCATTTGCACTATTCTCAGACTTTGAGAACTCATGAAGATTGTAGACAGTATAACTAAACACCCTATACTTATCCAAAGTACTAATATGTCATATTCCAAAAATCTGACAATTATGTAATTTAATTCTCCTAATAACTCTCCTAAAAAATTATAATTAGTAGAATAGCATAGTAGACTACTCTCCTCCTATTCTGAACTTCTTATAAGTACTGAGTAGTTACAATGTAATTGCTCAGTCTGCAAATTAACATTATTTGGTCCTAACACTATTTCTGTCCATCCCAGATTCCTAGTTCACTTCCTTAAGAGCCTTTTCCTTGACGACTTCCCTTCACTCCAAAATATGCGATTACCTTACAACAGGAGACCAGGATACAACATATAAGTTGAAGCCAAGATTGTTCACCAAGTTATATTCTACTCCAACATCATTTCACCTGTTGGAACCTTCTTTTGGATTTTATACTATTGCTAAGTAATATTCTCTTCCGGCATAGTACAATACTCCATTTGAAGTATACTCTTATCTATTATTTTACCTATCTGTTCTCTGCAATCCTGTTCTTGACAGAATTTGTAGACTCACACCGATTCCTATTGTGTTTTAGTTTTGATGTCTCACCAATCAGCAGCTCCCTCTTCTGGAAGTAACTCTATTCCTCTTGCTGACTGAACTATTAGTCGTTTCACTTCTGGCCTTCCAAGAAGGTCAAAACGCCTTCAATTGGGGACACCTCGTACTCCAGTGTGCCCCCACTCAACTCCACTTCTGGTAGAACCTTCAGAAGTCCACAGAGTAGATTCCACTACTATTCCTCATGTCCACAATAACCCAGACTGGGTTGACGCTCCTATTCCTGTTCCTACTCCTGTTTTTTAAACTCCACCTCCTGTCACTGACCGTAACCCCGTTAACAATCAGTTAGCTGAGGCTTTCCAATAACTTTTAGAAAACCTTAACAGAGGATCAGCACCAAAGCCTCACCAATTGAAGGCCCACATTCCAGACACCTTCGACGGTTCTGACCCTCATAAGCTTAATCACTTCCTATTTCAGTACCAACTCTTTGCAATTTTTTACCGATGAAGAGAAAATCAATTTCGCGATAACCTATCTCTCCAGTGTAGCGCAAGATTGGTTCAAAGTCACACTATAACAGGAAGACCTCAGCTATGCACAACCCTGGCTTTCAGCTTGGCACCTTTTTGTGAAAGAGCTCTGGGTCCATTTTGGACTTTTGGACCCAGTAGGAAATGCCGCCAATCTCATCAACAACCTCTGTATGAAGCTAGGAGATAAGATTATCACCTACAATATGGAATTTATATGGTATGCAGCACAGTTGAACTGGGGTAATTCAGTTCTATACTATCGCTTCTACTAGGGATTGCCGAATCGCCTCTAGGACCTAATAGCAAACAGGGAACAAGGAAAACCTACCTTTTTCCATGCCATGTATCAACTGGCAATCACTTTTAATAATTATTACTAGGAACAAAACCACAAATAAGATCGTCTCCGAAACATGGAGAAGAAAGTAGCAGACAGCCACCACTGAAAACAGGGTAAAACAGCTCAGTACTCTACCTCCTCGCAAAACTCCACTCTGCCTTGTCCCCAATCATCCACAAATCCACCACAGACTGTGACCTCTCAGAATTCCCTAAAACCTCCCAGATCGTTATCTTCCATTGCTAAATCACTATCTCTGTTCACTCCACATATTGACCTTTCAGACAAACTAGACAGAGACAGTAAATTAAATAGTAATAAGCACAAATACCATATCAACAATAATCTCTGTCTATACTGCAAATCAAAAGACTACAAGGTAGATGGGTGCCCTAGGAAACAACCAGTAAGGGCATAACTAACTACTCTGGAGGAACAAGAGACTCTACTCTCCAAAAACCTCTTGGAAAACTAGGGTGCAACTCCCAAGACTCAGCATAAACTAGGAGTTGTATTAAACTTATTTGTGCAACCACGAGTCCAATATGTCTCAACGCATCCACTCTTTCCAATCTGAATTCTCTTTGTATACCCCTTGTTTCTCCTCTGGTATGTGCTCCAGACCATCTTCAGCCTATACCCATCCAAACGCTGATAAACTCTAGATCTACATATTGTTTCTTGGACTTTGCTTTTGCTCATGGACATTCTCTGCCTACTACTCCTACTCCTCCTGTGGAACTGCATCTGTTTGATGGAACCTCAAATAATATTATCTCCAAGGAAATATTGTTGCCTGTAAAATTCCCCTTCAGTGAATATATAACTCTTGACTTCTATGTCACTCTACTTGATTTTTGTTGTTCTCTGGTATTAGGTCACTCTTGGCTCACTTGCTACAATTTGTTAATTGACTGGGTTTCTGGGTCAATATCCTTTCAACCACTATCTTTACTCCAAAATCTGGCTTCTATTCCTCCTGTTGAAACCTTGGTAAATTCTCTGTTTTCTCCAGCAGAAAATCCTCTGCAGTTCATCTTATCTAAGACACTTCCATCTAACCCCAAGCAATGTACCAGCCCTACTCTAGGCCTCGTACCTATTAGGCTCGACAACATTTTCTCTCCAATTCCATTCTACAATGTAGGCCAAATCTACTACCATCTCCAAAAAAATTAACCTCTTCTCTATTCTGAAGAAATACCACAAATACATAGATGTTTTTAGCAAGTCCAAAGTAGAAACACTTGCTCCCTACTGTCCTTATGACCTTTGAATTGATCTGGAAAAAGATTCCCATCCTCTGGTAGGAACCATCTACTCCTTGTCCAAATTTGAACAAGAAGCATTAAAAGAGTTCATTGATGAAAACTTGACCAATGGATTCATCCATTTGACGTTTTCTCCTCATGGAGCATCAGTCTTATTTGTAAAGAAGAAAGATAGGTCTCTCCAGCTCTGTGTAGATTTCCATAGACTCAACAGAATTACAAAAAAAGACCAATACCCACTTCCCCTCATCTCTGACCTTCTAGATTTTCTATGCAAGACTCGTATTTATATCAAAATTGACCTCTGACATATGTACCACTTGGTCTGCATTGCCGAAGAAAACAAATGGAAAACTATCTTCTGAACCTGCTATAGAGCCTTCGAATGGTTAGTAATGCTGTTTGGACTAACTAATGCTCTAGCTACCTTTCAATGCTTCATGAACAATGTATTCTCTGACCTCCTAGATATGTGCATAGTAGTCTACTTGGACGATATCCTAATCTACTCTGATGATATCACATAATACCAGAACCATATAAAAGAAGTATTAAAATGACTCTGTAAAGCAGGATTATATGCAAAGGCAGAAAAATGCGAATTCCATTCAGATTCCATAAAGTATCTAGGCTATGTTCTATCACCATCTGGTTTGACTATGTCCGATGCTAAAGTGAAAACCATTCAAGAATGGCCAGAACCAAAGAAAATAAAGGACATTCAGTCCTTCCTAGGTTTGGCCAACTTCTACAGACATTTCACATTTAATTATTCAAACATAGTCATTCTGCTCACCTGTCTTACTAGAAAAAATGCTCCTTGGAATTTTGACAATGATTGTAAAATGGCATTTAATACCCTAAAACAAGCCTTCACCTCCACTTCTATCCTTATACACTAGGTTCCTGATGCACAGCTCGTTTAGGAAACCGATGCCTCAGACTATGCCCTTGCTACTATTTTTTCCATTATGACCAAAGATAATGAGATCCACCCCATGGCCTTCCACTCCAGGACGTTCTCTGCTCCAGAACTCAACTATAACATCTATGATAAAGAATTACTTGCAATATTTGAAGCCTTCAAAATTTGGAAACACTATTTGGAAGGTTCTGCTTTATCAATTAACGTTGTAATGGATCACAAGAACTTGGAGTATTTCTCAACAACCAAGATTGTAATGTGCCGACAAGCAAGATAGTCGGAATACCTCTCTCAATTTAACCTCGTAATTTGTTTCTGTCCTGGATGTCTTGGTACCAAACCAGATGCTCTAACTAGATAATGGGATGTCTACCCAAAAGGGGGAGATAATAGCTACGCTGCAGTGAATCCTCATAACTTTTATCCAGTCTTTACTCATAAACAAATTGCAGCATCTCTCCAAGTAACCATCCTCATTACTCTGACACTTTGCGCAGCCACAATATTGGATCAAGACTAACTCTACTCTGATATTCTAGCAACACTCTCCTTTAACTCTTCCATCTCTAACCATCTACTCCATCTAGAAGAACATTAGTCAAAAGATGATGCAGGGTTCCTCAGACTTGACAATAGAATGTACATTCCAGATAAAACCAACTTGCACCTCTGAGTTCTCTAGTATTACCATGATCATGTACTAGCAGGACATCTGGGCCAAAATAAAATACTAGAACTCGTATGGAGGCACTATACCTGGCCAAATATCTGCAACAATGTACAAAAGTTCTATAAGTCTTGCATTACCTGTATGAGATCCAAACCACAGTGTCACAGACCATATGGATCTCTCCAACAACTCCCTATTCTGGAATGCCCATAGAATTCAATTTCCATAGACTTCATCAAGAAACTCCCTCCCTCCTCTAGTTTCGACACCATCCTAGTAATAGTGGATCACCTGTCAAAACAAGCCATATTCATTCCTACTCATGACATTATCACTTCAGCGGAACTAGCATGCCTCTTCGTCATACATATCTTTTCAAAACATAGAGTTCTATCTAATGTTACATCCAACCATGGCTCCGAGTTTGTCTCACACTTTTTCTGCTCTCTAGGTACTGCCCTAGACATGAGACTTTACTTTACCAGTGAATACCATCTGGAGGCAAATGGTCAAGTGGAATGGACTAACCAGACATTGAAATAGTATCTCCACGTATATTGCAATTACCAACAGGACAACTAGTCAGAACTGTTACCCCTAGCTGAATTTGCTTACAACAATGCTCCTAGTGCTACTACTGGTGTTTTTCCATTCTTCGCCAACAAAGGATATCATCCTAACCTTAGTGTATACCCAGAATGAAATATAGTTTCCTCTCGTGTCCATGACTTCATACTTAATCTTGACAAACTACAAGACATGCTCAAGGAGGAAATTGCCAAAGCCCAAAAACAATATCAAATCTCCACCAACTCTCGTTGACAACAACCACTGGACTTCCAAGTTGAAAAATCAGTATTCGTCAGATCACAATACTTTCAAACGACTTGTCCATCGAAAAAACTTTTCAAAAAGTACCTCAGACCATATGAGATAGTTGCTTAACTTAGTCTGTAATCCTTCACACTCCGCCTTCCGGACACTATGAGAGCTATTCATTCTATGTTCTATGTCTCTATGCTCAAACTAGCCACACCCAATATCTTCCAGCAACGTTCTAAACCTTTGCCAGTACCTGTAATCATTGACAGAGAACCAGAATACAAAATTTCCAAAATAGTTAACTCCAAGATTAACTGCTGGAGAGCTTGCAAATTGCTCTACAAGGTTATATAGCTGGGATACGAAGATACTGATAACAACTCTGAATGGTTACCAGCAACAAAACTGGAACATGCCAAAGAATTATTAAACGACTTTTACCTCAAGTATCCCTCTAAACTAGGACTGTTACAAGTCTGAAAGGCCTTCATTCCACTTCCTTAACTCTGTTTTTCTGCATTTACTTCATTAAAAAAATTTTTTTTAGTAGATAAGTCCTTATACACATTTTGGAGTGCAGTTTCTTTTGCACTAAATTGCTTACCTGTATTCTGCTCCGCAGTTTCTATTGCAATTTGATACTTGTATTCAGAAGTAGTCTCCATTATAAAACTTGAGTACTTGCATTCCTCTATAGTCTCCCTTATAGCCATCCAATACTTGTATTCTTGCTTTATCAATTGTTATCACTCATATCCACTTCTACCCACAGATCAAAAAAGAAATAATAATATTCAAGAAAAAGAAACATTAAAAAGCTCCAGTACTGACAGAAAAGGTGACTGGAGAAAAACTACTACTTTCTTCTTCTATACTCTCTATTCTATTTTCCTCTTCCTGCCCTCTGACTTCTTCTTCCTCTACTCTGTCTATTTTCTCCTGCCTCTGCTTTCTTTTTTCCTTACTCCCTTGTACTTCTATGTCCTCTCTCTCAGATGCCGGCCAAGATAATAACTCCTCATCAGAGTCCTGGCCCTCTATGCCAGCCAGCTTCTCCAATGCCACCATGATCCTCCAGATGTCTTTCCTCAATCCCCTCAACTCACTCAGATCCTCCAACTTTCCCGAGATGTCTATCTTCCACTCCACATTTGTCTATTGCTTTACTCTTCTTACTCTTGACCTTTGAACTATTTCTGCCTTAGCTTTTGCTCATGCCTTGTCCATGTCAAAGGGCTTACAGGCAGCCTTGGCCTTGGCACAAGGAGTGTATAAAGTTGCATAACTACAAACAATTAGCAGAGAAAAGTATTCAAAGAAATACTTACAGCAAATTTTGGGGAATACAAAGTATTCTGAAGTTTGTATACCTCTCACACAGACTTCCTCCACTGACACCCAATATTCCCATTTCTCTTGCTAACTCCTCACATTGTTGACAAGCCTCTAGAGTTTCTTGTGATAGGTATCGAACACGTTGCCTCTTGGTCAAAGGTGGAAGGTCAATGAGATTCATCTCCTTATCAGAAGAAGGAGTTGTGGGAGGCAAGAAAGTCTTGGCCCAATTTTTGCGCTGTTGTTGTTCTATGGTGGTGATGCAATCCGCCTCTAGGCAATAAGCCAGATCTCTCTGATGTTCCTTTTCTTTCCATTATACCTCTTTCTCTTTCTGTTTTCTCCATGCCTCTTCCTCTAATTGTTTCCACTCTGCTATTTTTGCCTCTTTTCAGACTTGGTGTTCAAGGTGTTCCCTTTCTTTCTGCTATTGAAGCAGGGCTTCCACCTTAGCATGTCTTCTTGCCAACTCAGCCTTGTAGATCTCATCATTGGAGTCAGAAAGGTTGACAATCAAGGTAAACTTAAAGGACATGGTGGTAGAATTTCAGGTTGAAAGTTTGCAATGAAGGATTTTTAAATTTGGAGTCAAGTGATATTTAAATTGCTTATGCATAGAAGCTTTGAGGACTCAGCCTTAAAGGGGGGGTACTGTTATATTCTGAAAATCTGACAATTATGTAATTTAATTCTCCTAATAACTCTCCTAAAAAATTATAATTAGTAGGATAGCATAGTAGACTACTCTTCTCCTATTCTAAACTTCTTATAAGTACTAAGTAGTTACAGTATAATTGCTCAGTCTGCAAATTAATATCATTTGGTCCTAACACTATTCTTGTCCATTCTGGATTCCTAGTTCACTTCCTTAAGGGCCTCTTCCCTGACGAGTTCCCTTCACTCCAAAATATGCGACCACCTCACAACAGGAGACCAGAGTGCAATATATAAGTTGAAGCCAAGGTCGTTCACTAAGTTGTATTCCACTTCGACATCATTTCACCTGTCAGAACCTTCTTTTGGATTTTATACCATTGCTGAGTAATATTCTCTTCTGGTATAGTACAATACTCCATTTGAAGTATACTTTTATTTATTATTTTATCCATTTGTCCTCTGTAATCTTGTCCTTGACATAATAAGAGTACAAACTAATTAGATATTAATTATTACAATATGAAAGCCTAAGCTCAGCTTACTTGAATCTTGAACAATGAACCCTTAAGTGGTGTTTTGCATACTATATCAACTACTAATGTTTGGGATAAATTAAATTGTTGTTATGAAGGAAAGAACCCAAATACTATTGTATATCTAATCAAAGAGATTTTCTGTATTTTCTTCTCAGATGAGATGCCTATAGAGCCTCAGCTAAATGATATTCAACACAAGGCTTATATTCTCAAAACACTTGGTAAACCAATTTTCAATACTGTTATTACTCATGCTATGTTTCTTGCTCTTCCTAACTCATATTCCACTCTTTGTACTATTCTTAACTCTACTTCTACTACTACTGGTAGCTTGTCACTCTTTACTGATATTGTTATTATTTATATTCTCACTAAGAAGAAAAGTGTCCAACTTGGCAGTTCATAGATAGCACTCATTGCTCATACAAAGGACAAAGGAAAACCATAGTCATCTAAACTATCAAATGGAAATAAAAAGAAAATAAAATACAATTATTGTGTAAGAAGGATTTGTGAGTTCAGAGAGAACAAGTTGTTTAGGATAGAGTAGTTGAGGGTAAAAGATATATATATTGTGTCGTGTTACTTTTACTCTATGTAATTACATAATTAACTAATTGAAACAATAAGAAAAATAATAAGAAACATTATATAGATAGCCCAAAGACTACTCTCACAATTGCAAGAAGAAAGGTCATATAAAGTCAGAATGTTGAAAGCTTAAAGCAGATCAGGTGACAAAAAAAGAGAAATCTGGAGAGAGAAAAAATTCTGGTAATAGAGATCTCTTAGCAAAGGTAGCAGTAGCAAAAGCTAAAGAATATAAAATACTTCAACATATAAAAAAAAGACAATGAATAAAAAGTAGTCTTTTTGACAAACAAAGGACTATTCAAACCAAAAATGATATACTTTGAACTATGCAACTCACCAGGAACATTCCAACAGATGATAACAAGTATATTTTGAGAACTGTTACATGAAGGAAGTCTCATAAATTATATGAACAACTTTATAATCCTAGCAAAGATAGAAGAAAAACTAGAAGAATGCACAATCAGGTTCCTAAAGATAGTAGAGAAACACAACCTGTGTTTCAAATAGTCAAAATGCATTTTGTATATCACAGAAATACCTATACTAGGAGTATGGATTGGAAATAAAGAAGTACAAATAGAAGAAGAAAAGGTTAAAGCAATCAAGAAATAGAAGATACCAATAAAAGTAAAGAATGTTGAAAGCTTTCTAGGCTTCACAAACTTTTACCAACAATTTATCAAGGATTTCAGCCACATTGTAGCACCATTAAACTGGCTAAAAGACAGAGAAAAATGGAAATGAACAGAGGAAAAACAAAATACATTCAAAGAGTTGAAGAAGAAGATAACCACACAACAAGTACTGGCTCTATCCAAAAGAAAAAGATAATTCAGGATAGAAGTAGATACATTAGGACATGCAATTGGAGGAGTTCTCTCATAGAAACAAGATAGAAAACAGAAACCAGTTGCTTTTCCATCAAGGACAATGTTACCTGTAGAACAGAACTATAAAATATATGACAAGGAACTACTGGCAATAGTCAAAGCACTGGACAAATAGTAATAGTACCTACTGGACAGAGTTGAAAAATTTAAAGTATAGATAGACCATGAAAATCTAAAATACTTCAAAGAACTATATAAGCTCAATAGATGACAAACAAGATGATATTTAAAATTACAAGACTATGACTTTACCCTATATCACATTCTAGAAAACACAAACACAAAAGCAAACATACTGTTTAGGAGAGAAAAAGTGGACACTAAAGAGAACAACTGAAATATATAAATGTTCAAAGAAGAATTATAAATATAAAGAATGATAATTTAAGATAAAATACCTATTATACTACTCAGACAAGAATATCTACAAATAGAAGAAGAGGGAATACAAACACAAATCAAGAAATACAAACAAGAGAAAATAAAATAACAAAAGAATTGGAGAAAAAAAGTAAACAAGCATAAGAAGAAGAAGAAGAAGAAGAAGAAGAAGAAGAAGAAATTGTCTATATGAATAACAAGATCTATGTACCAAGAAACAGACAACTTCAAGACAAAATACTCAGTAACAACTACAATCCACCAGATATTAAATACCCAGGCTAACAAAGAATAATGAAATTAATCAAGAGAAACTATTGATGACCAGGAATATGTAACAATATATGAAAATATATCTAAGGATACTATCATAACTTAGCAAAATGGCTAAGTCATTATTTATATTTTCTTTTCTTTTGGACATACTATATAAAAAATGTGGGAAAGTGTCACATCACAAGTATCACATAGTCACAGTCACATGATCAAGTCACATGAGGAGCATGGGAAGATAGTGTACAGACCATGTAGTAATTGTATAAGTAGTATATAGGAATGAATAAGGACTCCATTGAGTTCTTCTTATCAACTCAGACTTAGAGTAGATTTAAGTTGTCTTGACTGAAGTCTTACACTAGAACTTAATTCTATTACTTTCAGGTACTATTTGCCTTGAACCCTGCCTATTTTTATTCTTATCACTGATCAACTCTTAACCAATGATCATCACAATCATTAGTCACTTCCATACATAGCTAGGTCCTTGGCTTAAGGGGACTTTGCAGTCAGTTAGGGACTGTAGATGGAGGCATAGTACCAAGCTTAGGCACTGTGTCCAAGACCTGACCTCGTAATTGAGTTATGTTGAGTAGAGTAGCTTTTTTAGTAGAAATCTTGTGTTGTGCTCCATTGTGAGTGGTATATACAGAGGAGTGATAGTTATTCCTAGAAAGCTATCTAGAGTAGGGATCTCTTCTGTGAAGTGATCATATAACCCTATTATTAAGGCAGTAGTTAATAGGACAGTAGGCACTTGGCTGGGTAAAGATCTTATGCCCTAGCAGATGTAAAAGTATATAACAAGAATCAACATTATATCCATGCTCTGCTCTCTCTCTCCTATTCTCTCAGCGCTCTATATTGCACCTCTCTTTCACCTCTTTGAACGTCAAGCTCAGGCTCTCAACTTAGATACTTCCACTCTTTCTTATATAGACGATGGTCTCTTAGTCTCCCAGGGAAGAACATATAATAAAACCCTGCTGGAGCTTACTAGTAGTTATAGTATAATTTCAGACTTGATGGCGTCCTTTGGCTTGGTCATGGAGCATGACAAGTCAGAGAT
>Ga0153963_1000079_pt1 | contig 13740 bp, 9 predicted proteins | sample TSFL047MetaG_FD_104692 | JGI IMG/M metagenome (GOLD analysis project Ga0153963, IMG submission 104692) | Attine ant fungus gardens microbial communities from Florida, USA - TSFL047 MetaG | ecosystem: Host-associated > Fungi > Mycelium > Unclassified | place: USA: Florida, Withalacochee...
AGAGAATTAGATGAGGCTCCTGGAGGGAATAATCTACAATATATATACTAAAATGTCCTTACATTCCATTCTTTGGTAACCAGGGGCTGCACAATGAAATTAGGTTGGGAGGCAATGGGCTCCAGAGTCATGTGTGAGGGGTTCCCTTACAGCAAGGGCCAAATAGGCTCCTCTTTCAATTTCTACTCTAAGAAATATTACAAATGTTGGAGACTCAATTAAAAAGCAATAGAAAAGGAAATTCTTCATTCTATTACTCTCCCTTGTATCTTTCCTCCATGATACTACCATGCAGCCATGACATGCATCACCTTTCTGTCCTTCATATCTCCTGGACATGACCATGTGATCCTGCTCTACCTCCATACTTTTCCTGTTCATCATTTCCCAATCCCTGAACTAGCTTTCTTCTACTTTGAATACAGTCTAGAACTATATAACAGTATGTACAAGCATTAGTGATATGATTGTTATTCAGCAGTATTGTCAAGTAATGACTCTCTGGGTCCTAGTTGGGCTGATACTAACTAGCTGGAGCCTCCTCTACATAGGGTACCTTGATTGGGGCTAATAGTTTTAGAGAGCTTCTGGTTGAGAGGGCAAAAGGATAATTGAGTAGTCTACTTAGTAGAGAACAAAGCTGTAGTATATACAGGAGTGTCTTTGGTTTATAACTATAGTCTGTTGGTAAACTAGTACAAAGTAGACAAAATGGGTATAACTAGTATGACCAAAATGCTTCATGGGGTGATTACAGCTATGTTATAGAGAACTGTGACAGGCATGTTTGTTTTTTGACTGAGTCCAGCAGTGATGGGATCACTAGTCACTGATAGACTTTTGATCTGTCGTCTTGGTGTCATATTAGTCTAAGTCTGCTCTAGATTGAAATTATCTTGCATTCCAAAAATATCTCTGAGCCTCTGATTTCTAAAGCTTCAACATTGATAGTCTGTATCTGAGAAACCTAATACTAGCTTATTAGTTTTGCCTCCTAAGGTATATGCTATTCTAGCATATGACAGCTTGGCAACTACCTAACAAAAGTATCCAATTTTGGGTCTAGATTATGTCTAAAGCTTGTAGGAGGTCTTTAGAGTAGGTTCCAATAGTGAAATCCAGAGGTATAATATGTATCCCTATCACAAATAGTCACTTACTGATTTGTGATCTAATGATTTGATAATCAAAAGGGCTTAAAAAGCAAAGTTTAGATAGTGACAAAAGATGTTGTTAAGTCTAAGGTCTAATTCTTAGACTATGAATCCTTAAATACAGAAAAGTGATTGTCACAAAAAAAGTGACTACTAACTAGTGTGATGGAGGTATAACAAAATACCTGTTCAAATGAACTACATAAATAGCTAGACTCTTGTTAGCAAGTAGCCTTGCTAACATTGCCCTTTTGGTGTAGTGGTAAACTATATAGTATATGACTACCGGTCTATAGCACAACTATGATAGTAATAGTCTGTGTACTAGGACAGAGCATCACATGCTACTACCTATTGTTCTACATATGGTAGTGCTTTTATGCTTGAAAATGCAATAACTTAACCTTATGGAGGCTGTCCTTTGTTCTAAGAAAAGACCAAATGACTATCTATGGGTAATTAATAAAGTTCATATGCAAACATTGAGGTCTTCATATTTCCACTAATATTAATTGCCTTGGGGTCATTCTAAACTTATTCTAAGCAGTATGAAAAGGGCTTCTGCTGAGCCTAGAACCAAAGCATTGATCATGGGAGTTTTTGAGATATTGGTAATTCAATAAATGGTACTATGGTGATTACCTATTGATTTGCCTAATATCTCAGCCAATATTGATTGTTTCAAGACATGACTAGTATTGATCAAAAGGTCTTTTTAAGGGCTTTCTGGCACTATTAAGACCATGAGAATCATTGAATAATTGATAAAGATATGGCCAAATGAAGTTTGTGACAATCCTATACTACATTTCCACAGAAAATTCTCTAGCGGCATAACATTGTTTTTAACTCAACATACTATACAATATATATTCTCCTCAGGTTATGGTATCTGAAATTGACATGTCCTCAATACTAAACTTTCCTAAGTTGAATAGGAACAATTATTATGTCTAGTTAGACAACATAATATCAGTTCTACAAGTGAGACTCCTCTGGCTCATTATTGATAGTCAGTAACCTTTCCTTCTGAAACTTCCTTCTAGTTCTCCTGTCAATGCCACTACCAAGCTACCTGTCTCCATTACTTCTACTAAGTACCAAGCATGGGTCTGCTCACAAAACAAACATATATAGTGGTTCAAATTTGATCTTGCTGCCATAGACTTAATATATAAAGCAATTGAATTCAGACAATGTGAACATATTTAAACAGCCACTACTTCAAAGGAGATGTGGAATAAACTGCATCAGCTCCATGTTATGCAATGACAAAACACAAATGTCCACTACCATCTTTAAGAGCTATATCTCAAAATGTTATGACTTGGCAAAATGACTAAGTCATTATTTATTTATTTTTCTTTTTTTACTACACAGGAAGGAGTGTGGGAAAGTATTACATCACAAGTGTCACAGTCACATGATGGAAAGTCACATGGTGGGTGTGGGAAAGTAGTACATAGACCATGTAGTAGTTGTATAAGTAGTGTATAAGAAATAACAGAAACTTTATTGAGTTTTTCTTATCAACTCAGATAAGAAGTGGGATTAAGTTGTTATGACTAAGTCCTTACACAAAAAGTAGGACAAATGTACCTTTATGTTAGACTCCTTTTTGAACTTGAAATATTATATTACCAAAGCTAGACACAAACTAGATGATATTCTTGTTGTTCATGCTATTCTTTACTTCTTACCTCACTCAAATATCTAGAATATTATCAAAAAAAACCTTCTTGATAAAGAGAAAGTGCTTATCCTTAATCTCCTTAGTGCTAAACTCATATCTGTTTATGATCATGCCAAATGTAATCATCAAGCAAATGAAAATAAGAAGAAATCCAAATCTGATCAAATGCTCTTGTTGGCCAAGTCAGCACTGTCTTTGAGTTATTCTGAAAGAAGAGAAAAAAGAGGAGATAGACCTAATAATAAATCTAGAAGACCAAAAGGCTATCCTAAATGCTACATTTGCAATCAAAAGAGCCATTGGACAACTGAATGCCCTACCAATAAAATAAACAGCAAAGACAACAAGGGAGAAACTCAATGATCTAGCAGTACTACAAATTTAGCTGTTAATCATTTACAATCTCTAAAAGAATGTGAAGTAAACAAGATGTTGATGATAGCTTATGACTTATTCTCTACTACTGGAATACTTCTCAACTGTGGCACCACAGCTCACATATTTACTAATAAGTAACACTTCACAATGTATGTGAATTCCATCAATGAGTTTGTAACTGTAGGAGGGCATAATCATGTTCATGTTGCTGGTCAAGGGTCTGTCTACTTTAGTATTGTACTCTCTAATAGTTGTCTCAACATCACCCTCCATGAAGTCCTACATATCTCTCATTTTAGTACAAATTTGATTAGTCTTGGTACCCTCTACCATTAAGGAGTTTCAGTAAAGAGCTTAGATAACAGCCTTATACTCTCTAGAGATAGTGAAAAATTGTTCCAAGCTTCTCTTACTAGGTTTACCAAAATACTATACTATGTTCAGTATGTTTCTTTTGAGAGTGGAACAGTTTATCTAGCTAGTAGTCTTCTAAGCATATGTCTCTGGCACCATCAATTGGGGTATTTGAGCTCCCAAGCTATCAACTCCATGCTTTGTCAGCAAATGGTCAAGAGACTAAACATTATAGCATCTCAAGACTTTGACCACATGTGTAGTGGTTATGCAAACAGGAAATCCTATTACTTTCTTTTTTCTAAAGCCAGTTTAAGCAAGTATTTCAAAATGAAACTTATTATTATGGATTTAACTGGCCCCATATCAGTCCCAACCTAGGATGGCTTCCTATATGCTCTAGTCATCATTAAAGTTAGTTATTGTTACCTAGTTAAAAGGCTCTTATGCAACAAAGATAAAACAAGTATTGCTATTTATGATATTCTGGTAGTACTTGAGAGGCAGTTTGGACAAAAAGTTTGCTACCTTTGTAGTAATAATGGTTCTGAATTCATTAACCAGACCATGGCCAAATTTTGCTGTCATAATAGTATTGTGCATAAAACAATAATTCCTTACAACCCAGAGTAAAACAGTATTGCTGAAAGAGCAATTGTTATATTTTTCAAAATGGTCCAGTTTATGCTGTATATGGCTGGTGTCAGCCTCTGTTATTGGAGTGAAGCATTTACCTATGCTGTTTACATTTGGAACTTTTACTTCACTACTATGCTCAATGGTGTTGTTTCTTATAAAACCTAGACTGGTTGTAAACTAGATATCTCCCATTTGTTGATGAGGACTGACTTATGAAGATTTCAGTTCTATTGTCTTGAATGAAACATACTATATTTATACTTGCTGAGACATAATGTATGCTATCAGATATTTAATAGTCAAGTGTAAGGGGACAGCACTAGTATCGCTTAGGCAACCTGGTAGGGTTCGCATCAGCTAGCGTTTCCACAGATCCTTGGAGTCTGTGATACCCAGTTCCTACATCCTCTAGTTCAGGTCTCCATCACAGTACTACATAGCTATATCTGGTAGTGTAGTTATTATTGTCCTGATATAAGTGTCCATAGCAACTAGCGCACAGACCAGGCTAGTCTAGTATATATAGCTAGTGATGTACAGTAGAATACCTTATCTCAACAATAGTTTGATCTCCTGGGCTATTCATTGATCTAACTTAAGATGCCTTCTCTACTATAGTCGAGCGTGTTCTGGGACGCCTCTGAGTGCCCCCTTACATCAAGTTACTTAGGTAGAACCTTAGTTGATTACTGCAGAGGTATCATCTAAGTTATTTTATCTCTTACCATTTATATGTTTTTAGACTGCTTGGATAGGCCTATGTACCTAAGCAAGTATGTAAAAGCAAATTAGAATCACAGGTTATAAAAATTAGGATATTAGGCTAGTGAGTAAACAAAAGCAAGAGTTATTGCTTAGAAGACCTTAAGAACAACAAACTCATTGTTTCTTAAGATGTTTATTTCTTTGAAGATAGCTCTCCAAGTGAATTAGTCACAATTGATATTGACATCCCACCTACAAATGTCATGACTTGACAAAATAGCTAAGTCATTATTTACTTTACTTTACTTTACTTTTTCTTTTTGGACTTACTACACAAGGATGGAGCATTGAAAGGGTACAAAAGGGAATTGCATACTGGGACAAACAAAACAATGATGTGCCAGCTCCCAATTGCATGTTAAAGGTCCAAGAGGAGATTATCAAAGTTGAAGGTTTATAAGTAATTAGAGAAATAAGAATTATATGTAGCTCTAGTAAAATATATGTTAGTGATTGTCAAAAGATCATAAGATTTCTCTAGATCGTTGTCACATAGCCTCCCTAAGATATTAATCTTTACACACCATGACAAAAGCTCCTCTGGAAAATAGAGTTAGTTGATCACTCATAGACTCTCTATACTTAGTTGCCCCCTTGTCTGCACCCCCAACACTGAACCTTATGGGTGTAATACAATCCAAGTGTGCACCTAGCCAAGCTTTCCTAGTCTGCTGTCCTCTCTGAAGCCTGTCCAAGTTGCATCTATATCTTCTCCTTAGATCAAGTTCTGGATATATTTTGTGTTTTTCTCAAGATACCCCACTAGTCCTAGTCTTCTTACTCTCAATAGATCTGCATTCATAATTCCAGAGGCAGTGTAGGTAGAGGTAGGAGTCAAGAGATTCTTCCCTGATCCAACTGCACTTCAGATATTATATTAAAGATATTACAAAGCCCTGAAACTCAAGAAATAAAATATAAAAGGGAAACTATTACTACTTTTAGGATTCCATTGCCTTCTTTCTGTCCTAAAGCCTCTCAAAATCCCACTGATAATGCGGTTCTCTTCTTTTTTTGTGATGATACATTCCCTTATCAAGTCTTTTCTATCAAATATGATGTATCTTCATCATCGCTTTCTTCTAGAATATTCTTCTGGCTTCTCCTATCATACTCTTGATGCTGCTTTGTAATTTGGACTTCTTCAAATATCTGTTAACCAGTTAGCAAGTCCCAATAAATGTCTAGTATCTCCAAGTCACATCCTAGAGGTCATTTATCTAAATATAATTGATCTGATACCATCAATGCTTATTTACAAGCACAAAGTCTACCAGCCTAAGTTCTTCATCTGAGTAGTACTGGTTCTAGAGTACAAGTTTACCATCTTTCTAAGTTGGTCCATCTAAAAGTGGATCTAGAGTATTGTCACAAACTTCATTTGGCCATATCTCCACCAATTCTTCAACGATTCTCATGGTCTCAATAGCTACAGAAAGCTCTTAAAAAGACCTTTTGATCGATACCAGTCTAGCCTCAAAGCGATCAGTATTGGCCAAGATATTAGGCAGATCAACTGGTAACTATCATAGTACCATTTATTAAATCGCTAATATCTCAGAAACCACTACAATCTAAACTTTGGTTCTAAGCTCATCAGAAGCCCTCTTCATACTGCTCAGAATGAGCCTAGAATGACCTCAAGGTGATCAGTATCCATGGAGATATGAAGGCCTTAATGTTTGTACATAGACTTCATTAATTACCCATAGATAGTCATCTGTCTTTTTCTTAGAACAAAGGACAGCCTCCATATGGTTAGGTTATCACTATTTCTAGCACAAAGGAACTACCATATGTAGAACAATAGATAGTAGCATGTAATGATCTGTCCTAGTATACAGACCATCACTTTCATGTATATAAGGACTCATAGTCTGAGGATTAGATCTCAGACTTAACAACACCTTTTGTCACTTGTCTAACTTCGCATTTTTGAACTATTTAAAGTATTAAAGCACCCATCACAAATAGTAAGTGACCATTTGTGATAAGTATAGTCCCTCAGTAATTCTCTTAGTAACCTGATGCTAGTTCATCCTAATTGTCTCTTAAGGTCTCAACATGAGCTCTAGGTCGATTATCACTTGCCCAATGTACTCATCATATAATGTTACATTCTGAGGATATAAAAAAGGTTCTAGAGTGAATTCTAATTGAGAATCTATTAGTATAAAATGTATTAAATGTTATCTTTCATGGAAAATTTACTTACAGTGTAACAGCATGAGAAAGTATCACGTGACTAAGTATCACAAAGTCACAGGATTACAAGTCACAGTCAGGTGATGTCACATGACTAAGTTATATGAGAACCATGGAAAGATAGTACACAGACCATGTAGTAGTTGTATAAGTAATGTATAGAAAATAACAAGAATTCTATTGAGTTTTTCTTGTTAACTTAGATAAGAAGTAGGATTAAGTTATCACAACTAAGTCCTTACATTGAGATTTTCACAGTGTTTTTTACATAGGCTAAAACATGTTTCAATATATTCTAGTGAGATTTACCAGGATTGTAAACAAAACAAACTAATAAGTTAACAAAAAAAACAAATTAGGTTTTGTAATAACTTGAAGTTACATTAGTGATCCCAATGCTTTATAATAAAGGATGTTTTTTATTTTGTGTGTTTCTTTTAGATATCATAACTTAATAAAACAACTAAGTCATTATTTATATTTCTTTTCTTATTTTGACTTAATACACAAAAAAAGAGTATAAGAAAGTATCATATGTCAAATGTCAAATGTCACATGTTAGGGTGACATTACATGATAAAATTACATAATGAGTATGGAAAAATAGTATATAAACTATGTAATAGTTATATAAGTAATATACAAAATCTAACAGAAACTTTATTAAGTTTTTCTTATTAACTTAGACTTGGAGTAGACTTAAGCTATTATAGCTAGAGTCTTACACTGAAGTAGTTGGACAGTCTTCAGCAGATAACATTAAGCTAAAAGATAAAAGTGTTATTAAAGATAAATATTTACTCATGTTGAAATGTTTTAGTAGTTGTTTGCAATAGCCTGTTGAGATAACCTAAATATCTCTAAGTATGTTTTAGTCAATTCATATGCCTAGAAATAGTTTAGCTTTCTCAAGTTCTGCCTTTGTTAGATATTTACCTGTTGGATTTGGATTTCATACAAGCCTGTATGGTGTATGTGATTCTTTATTGTTTCATATTCTATTGTTCTAGATAGACTATTTAAGTAGAATAAGTAATTTGTACTCATTATCCATTTTTACCCTTCCCCATTCATATTTCAATATTATCTTTAATAGTTGATAATACTTCTAAGATATTATTAGTCTAAGTTAAGATTAATGTAAGTTTATTGTCATATACTCTTAAACAGATCTAGGAGTCAGCTTATGACTTGTAGTATCTATAGCCTTTAAAGATTTTGTTGAGGTTTTCAGGACTTCTTGTATAATATTGTGAAGCCTGAAATAGATTCAGGCCTAAAAACAAACAAATTTTGTGATTTTACTCCCTAAAACTAGAACTAAGATAAAATCACCTAATAAATAGTAGAGAAGGCACAAAGGACTTTACTACCAAAAGCTGGCTACTTAGCTACATAGTAGTATACCTAAAGATATAAGGTTGCTACCACTGACAGGCCAATCATTCAAGAACTAGTGAAGTTGAGTCCATGGCCTCACAAATCATTGCCAAGAATAGCAGCTTAGTTAAGAGAAAGAAGCCTCATGTAGAAAAGTCCAGAAAAATATCCATTAAAGGAACAGGACTGGCAGCCTAGCAGAAAATAAGAATAGCTATGTTACTACTTGATCAGTAATAACTAAGAATAGGAGTGCATCAAAACTGATCCACTATGATTAGAAACAAAGGAGTAACAAAAAGTCTTAGAGAGCTGTGGAAGCAACACCTGAGACTCTCTAGGCAAGAAAAAAAAAAGAACAGGTCCCAAGTTACAATTGCTATAGGGTTAGTTGAAAGGGAATAGCTCTATTTCCATCCTGGAACTGCATAACGATGCTCTGGAGCAACCTAAGCCTGTTCAAGTATTACTAAAGTAATACTTAAACACACTAGTATAGCTCCAATCACACTGACCCTGATACAAGGAATGTAAACCTAGTATATAATGTAGAATATCCTTTCAGGAGCCTTATCCTAATCTCTGAGGATTCTCCTGGAGATGAGTTGTATCATAACTACAAACTGTAATATTAACTGAGGATTCTCCTAGAGTCTTGTGCCCTAGTTGCCCTTATAGCAGATTAGAATCCTTAAAATGGAGCCTTGGACTATCCCAGTGGACAGCCACCCAATAGGTCACCTTCTCCTGTTATACCCAGCCCTCCGAGAATTCTGTTCTCTAGATATTGTTGTTTCCAGACACCTCCCAAGGCGTAGCTGACACCTTAGGATATCTGTAACACCATCTCCATGAGCTAACAGAGAGACAAAATGCCTCTAAGAACAATATTAACACCACACTGGCAGCCCTAACCGCTCAGCTATAGCAGCTTACACAGCTAGTGGCTAATTCCCCCTCTCTGCCCATACCAAACACACCCTCTCCACACCTATACCATCTCTTCTAGTGTCTCCACCCCCCGCTCTGATGGTAAGACAAACACGTCCTAAGCTCTCTTGTCCTCTGGACTTCAGTGGAGAACATCACAATGGCTATGCATTTTTGAACTCCTACTCCCTCTATATCTGCCTGGTCCCGGAGTAGTTCCACAATGAAGAAGAAAGGATTCTCTGGGCTCTCATGTTCTTCAAAGGAGGTCATACCACCAAGTGGTCTGAAAACATGTTTCATTAGGAGGTAGACACTGGTATTTTCCCTATCTAAACCTGAAGAGATTTTGAGCAACAATTCCAGCTTCACTTCTTCCCTGTTAACACAGAAGTAGATGCAATCAATGCTCTGGAAGGCACCTCCCACTACCAAGGAGATCAGACGGTAGACGACTATCTGGATAACTTCCAGGCCCTAGTCTCCAACGCAGGTTATATGGATCCCCAGACCCTAGTGGTGAAGTTTTGATAAGGTCTCTGGTTAGGCATCTAGAACCAGATTACCACCATGCCCTACGAACGACCAGCCAATAACAACCCTAACGTGTGGTACAGAGCAGTGTGAAGGATTGACCAGGTACGCTTCATCAATGAGGCCTTTCAGTCCATGTCGTGCTCTGCTCCCTCCACACTGCCCAAAACCACCTTTGCCTGATCCCCACCTTTGTCCATGGCAAGACTGCCCCCCGTTCTATCCCTTTCAGTTACTCCAAAACCTCTGCTGCCTGCTCTGTTTATAGGAGTCCCCATGAACGTCGACGCAACTAGGAAAGCAAGGCCCTTGCCTCTGCAAGGATATTACTGATGCAGAGATGCAAACCATCTAGTTTGAGACTGCCCCCACTGCATGGATGTCCGTCAACTCACCTCAGAACAGCAGGAGGAGCTGATTGAAGATTTGTTAGCATTGAAGAATATAGTTCTGACTGAAGAGTCTTGTTCCCTAAAGAAAGAGGATTTTGCATAGAGCGGCTGGTGATAAGTGCACCCTGGTTGCCAGTAAATAAGTTCACTATATTGACTATAGAGGACCCTAATACAATTGACAATGAACTAGTAAATGCACCATCTCTCCTTCCCCTGCCCTCCGCTCCACTCCATAAGTCCAAGTGGGAGAAAAGGCTGCCCAAGCTCCTCTCTATTAGTGCCTTGGATGCATGAGGAACTTCTTTACTTCTGCCAGTAGAAATCAGAACTATGGACACCAGCAAACTCTACTCCATTAAAGCTCTCTTAGACAGCGGAGCAACCAGAAGCTTTATTGACAGGGACTTCATCCATTCGAAAGGGATAAACACTCAGACCCTCTCATGTAACATCCTGGTCTTTAATGTCAATGGTTCCCCTAATGAGGCCAGACAGATTTCCAAAGTCGTAGATATATTTCTCCATTACAAAACTCACTCTAAGAGGATGCTCTTAGCTGTCTCTGGACTTGGAAACAGAGTCTGATCCTAGGCTACAACTGGCTTAAGGACTATAACCCCAAGATTGACTGGGAAAAAGGAGATGTTAAAATGACCCATTGTCCACTCTAGTGTGGAGGACACACCCTATGGAAGGAGTAGACCCACCAGAAGAGGATTGAACTCTGGGCCCTCTGATCGTGTCGTGACAGACCTGCATCTCTGCTCCAAGAAGAGCTAGACCTTGAAGAAACGTCTCCACAAATGTACAGTCCCAATTGGGAGCTTGGAGACTGACTGTTCCTTACATGCTTCTTCCTGGAGCTTATCCAAGTCAATCTCTGGGCCATAGCTACGACCTCCCAGCATTTTGTGGAAGGAGCCAGACGTAGTAAGAAAACACTCACTACTACCAGTTCACTGTCTACCTACATCGCAGAGTTCTAATCAGTGTTTGCTAAAAAGGACTTTGACATACTGCCTGAGCACTGCAAGTGAGATCACACTATTGAACTAATCCCTGGAGCAGAGCCTAAGTCATTGAAAGTCTATTCCCTGTCTCTATTGGAGCAAGCTGAGTTAGACACCTTCCTGGAGGAAAACCTGCATACTGGACACATCCAGCCATCCAAGTCCCCCATAACAGCCCCTGTGTTCTTCATTAAGAAGAAAGATGGTTCACTCTGGCTAGTCTAAGACTATTATGCACTGAACACCATAACTGTCAAAAACAGATACCCTCTCCCTCTCATCTCCAAATTTATCTTCCAGCTCCACGGAGCCAAGTACTTCACAAAACTTGACATCTGCTGGGGTTTCAATAATATATGTATCAAGCCTGGAGATGAATGGAAAGCAGCCTTCTGCACCAACCATGGCCTCTTCGAACCTCTTGTGATATTCTTTGGAATGACCAACAGTTCCGCCATCTCCCAAACTATGATGAACGACATCTTCAGAACTCTTACAGCCGAAGGGATCGTAGTGGTGTACTTAGACGATATTCTGATCTTTACAAAGATGGAAGAGGAACATGAACAAGCAGTCCAGAGGGTCTTAGAGATACTGGTAGAGTATAAGTTATTTCTCCACCTGGAGAAGTGCGAGTTCTATCAAAGGCAGATTGAGTATCTTGGACTGGTTATCTCAAAGAACAAGGTTGAGATGGACTCTGTTAAGATTGCCAGAGTCCACAAGTGGCCTACCCTAGAGAACCAGACTGATGTACAGGCCTTCATAGACTTTGTTAACTTCTACCGTCAATTTATTCAGGATTTCTCAACTATAGCTAGATCTCTCTTCGACCTTACTCATTCTAACAAAGCCTGGAACTGGGATACCAAGGAACAGGAAGCTTTTGAATGTCTCAAGATAGCAGTGACTCCTAGTATCACCTCAGGGCTCAGAGCTCTTTTATATTGAGACTGACAGCTCCAACTTTGCCTTCAGAGCCATTCTCTCTCAGCAACTGCCTGGAGAGGAGAAATAGCACCCAGTGGCCTTCTACAGCAAATCCTTGTCTCTGGTGGAACAGAACTATGAGATCCATGACAAAGAGATGCTCGCTATTATCTATGTACTGGAAGAGTGGAGACACTTCCTGGAAGGAACCTGACACCCAGTAGAGATCTAGACGGACCACAAGAACCTGGAGTACTTCATGACGGCTAAGAAACTCAACCATTGCCAAGCCTATTAGTCCTTGTACTTAGCCCACTTTGACTTCAAGTTGATCCACTGTCCAGAACATTTCATGGAGAAGCCAGATGCGTTATTGTGGAGACCAGACCATGGCAATGGAGCCTCTGACAATGAAGATGTGGTCCTCCTATGACTAGAGCTCTTTGTAATCCAAGCTCTCAAAGGAGTTCAGCTGGAAGGACCAAAGAGAGACATCCTTAGAGAAATTCGTCAAGAGAACCAGAAGGACAACCAGAAAGAGCCAGTGGCAAAGGCAGCAAGGGAACTCTAGCAAACATCAGGTAAGATGGTCTGCTCTGCAAAAGACAGAGGACTACTCTAGTTCAGAGGTAAGATCTATATTCCCCGGAATGCGGACTTATGAAGATGAATGGTCTCTCTATGTCATGACATGAAGGTTACTAGGTACTCTGGATGCTAGAAAACACTGAAATTGGTCTCTAGAGACTACTGGTGACCACAGATGTCTAGGTACATCAGACAGTATGTCAGCACCTGTAACCTCTGCATTAGAACAAAACCAATAAGGCAGGCTCCAGTAGGTAAATTGCATCCTCTCTGGATCCTGGACTCACGATGTTACGCCGTATAAACTTTTAGGCCAATGAAGTGACATTCTGAACCTTAATTGAAGGAATAACCAGCTCAAGAGACGAGCTTGGCCCCCCCCAGAAATGTTCCACTAGATGCCTAGTCGTGGACTTGAGTATCCAGCTCGAGTAGTAGGGTAGCAGCTGTGACCACTGCTACATACGTCTCATAGACGCTCGCCCAGGCGCCCCGTATCAGATTCCTAACGGATCTCCCTTCTAGAAGTGCTCTCGAGGACGGAAACGAACTTAGGGCGGATTGCGTGACCCGAGCGACGTCATGCCGCAGTTGTCAGAGAGCCTATTTAAAGAAGAGTTACGATCAGATTTGAGCCGTCATCACTGATGGCTAATTATAGTAGGATCAAGAAGGTCGCACCGTCGCGACGTTGCCTCGTAGTGGCAGTGGGAGGAAACTGGAGGATAGAAGAAGGAGAAGTGAACCATAGAAGTAGGAGGAAGGACCGGGAAGCTGAGAAGAGG
>Ga0153963_1000080_pt1 | contig 13690 bp, 16 predicted proteins | sample TSFL047MetaG_FD_104692 | JGI IMG/M metagenome (GOLD analysis project Ga0153963, IMG submission 104692) | Attine ant fungus gardens microbial communities from Florida, USA - TSFL047 MetaG | ecosystem: Host-associated > Fungi > Mycelium > Unclassified | place: USA: Florida, Withalacochee...
GTATATATACTCTATACTAGATGATCACATGCACAGTCACATGTACATAGATCAGTAATCACAATTGTCCAATTATAGATTAGAAGGCATCGCACTGCATGACACAGACAGAGAAGACTCAGGAACAGTAGGAGTGTAATACACAATCTGTGAATGGGCCGCTGATAGAACAGACCCTCAGAACTTACTAAGCACAACCCTAGATGTCCCCTTACAATGAGGCTCCTGGAGGGATCTTTTACATTATATACTAAGCTTACATCCCTTAGTGTTAGGGTTAGCAGGATTGGAGCTAAACTAGTGTGTTTAAGTATTACTAGTAAAACAGGCTAAGGTAGCTCTGGAGTGTCGTCATGCCGTTCAGGGATGGAAATGGAGGTGTCCTCTTACATTCACATTTAATTTCATCAGTAATTGTCAAGGACGGAATTCCGGAGGAAGGAGGTATAAAGTGATAGATAGAAACCACACTCCGTTCCGGAGTAATGTACAATGTCGGAGAGAAATGTACTTAGCGATAATAGAAAGAAGACTCCGGCGACGAGACAAGGACGTCGGGGCAGAGAGCGACTTATTGAACGACCTTGGCTTCAACTTATATGTTGCGCCCCGGTCTCCGGTCATGAGGTTGGTCGCGTATTTCGGAGTGAAGGAAGTCATCAAGACAGAGGTCCTAAGGAGTTGAGTGAAGGAGCCGGAGTGGACAAGATGAGATTAGGACCAGATGACGTTAATTTACAGACTGAGGAATTACATGGTAATTACTCAGTACTTATAGTAAGTGCGGAATAGGAGGAGAGTAGTCTACTATGCTATCCTACTATTATTAATTTTAGGAGGATTAAAAATTACATAATTATCATATTTCCGGAATATGACAGTAATTGAAGCCATACAAAAAGTACGATATCACCTCAGTGATAAGGTCCACTGTATCAAAGACAGATTCAGTTGCAAGAGGGAGGGAAGACACAATAGCTGTACTAGGTATGTCGTGTTCTTCTTCAGATTGACAAGGCTTGGATGATTTAACCAAGGGTTCTTGTGGGTTTTGCATAATGCGACTATAGGGTATTATGCTGTTATTGGTTGCTACATCTTGATGACAGGTACAATGACAGCAAGTCTGAGTTTTGACAGGTTCCAGGTAATGTTTCCATACTTCTTTGACTGTGAATTCCCTTAGTTTGATTTCAGTGCCCCCTTCTGGTACACCGATGAAACACTGCCATTTCCCACTAGCCTTTGCAAAGGGCTCCACCATATTTTCAGGTAATTTGCCCAGGTAACCAGTTGACATACCATACAGGCGTTCTTCAGTAGCACAAGTATGGTCAGTCTGTAGACTGGCTGGATCCTCATCATCAAGCGACACAGTGAGTTTGCTTAAACAAACTGATAGCTGGCAATAATCCCAAACACCAATGTGTATGTCCATCATCTTGAGTGAAGCAACTCTTAACATACCTGATAGGTCTTTTGTTGTAAACAAGTGGTCAAATTTGACAAAGAGATTTGTTCTCCACAGTGTCAACAAGTCATGTCATCCAGGAAACAGAATAGAAATGATTTGCTCTGTAAATAGATGAGTCTGGAATACAACAACTTTTGCTATTTCCTGACAAAATGCATCGAGTATGTGAGGGATCAAGGTATTATGACCCTTAATAGCTGATATTTTTGAATACTGGGCCACGATGGCCATACATCGTCCTATCATGTATAGTCCTTGAGTTCAACTTGATGTGTTTCTTATCTGCATACATGTTACCTCAGTGCCTCAACTAGGTGAGCCTGCTCCAACTGTAAAAGCTGCCATGAATTTGAGTAGGAAGTCGGTATATTCAACCAACCAAGACTGCATTTGACCAAGATTGAACAATGACACTCCATCAGGTGCCAAGGCAGTAACAAATTCATTCCTCAAGTGTGGCTTGTTGTAAGAGCAACTGGAGTAGAGCTCCAGGAGATTCCTCAGAGAATTAGATGAGGCTCCTGGGGAGAATAATCTACATTATATATGTTACAGTGTCCTTGCGTCCCTGCATTTGGTAACCAGGGTCTGAACAATGAAAGTGTGTTAGGTGGCAACAGAGTGCACTTAGAACAATGGAGATAAGGCCAAATATTATATAGTAATATTTGATCTGTTGCAAGGTTACTCTGGAGGGCTAACACAGGCTCCAGAGTCATGTGTGAGGGGTCCCCTTACACTTGTCCATTATGAGGTCCATTAAATAGCAACAGTTGTAATGCCTGTCATTCCTAAAGTCGCTGACAAAGCCATATCCAGGGGTTGTGTTTGTTAAATTATCAGCGACATAGCCTCAAATCTGTCTCCATTTGCCAAAGGTTATTTTTTCAAACTGTTTGTATACCGAATGCATTAATTCCTGAACCAGGCTGTGGAACATGTACACCGTGATAAAAGAGCTATGCCATATAAACTCCATATTCTCATTGTCATACCATATGAAGGCCGGAAAGGAAGGGGTAAAGAGAGTGATGTTAGATGCTAAGTGTTGCAGCAAACATGTTAGGGAGTTACTCAGAGGCGATCACCCTTAAGCTAATGAATAGTCCTGGAAGCTAGTTTGAGATTCAAGTGGGGATATATCTACACACACTTGCTAGTATATATACTACACTAGATAGTCAGGCACACAGCATCATGGCAACTGACCTATAATCACAGAATGTCCTAGAACAACTAATAATAGGCATTGCACTGCATGACACAGACAGAAGAAGTCAAGAATGATGGGAGTATGATACATGATCTATCACTGGGCCATTAATAGAACAGACCCTCAGAACTTACTAAGCACAACCCTAGATGTCCCCTTACAGAACACAGACTGTAGAAGGTAGAGTTATTCCCCTCATAGTGTTATTTCTCCAAGTTATGATATCTTTCACAGACAATTGCAGTTTCCACATCACCCATATGCAAACTCACAAGAAATATGGTCTGCATACAGTAAGTCATTTTGGCAATAATTGGAGTAACTTCTATCGCTTGGGCCCAACTGTGGTCTACCTTGATAGAAACAAGGGTGATGAAGCACATTGTTGGATCCCATATATTGGTGCTATTGCCATAGCAGGGATCCCAGGTTCTTGTCCAGACCGATATCAATATTTCGATGAGTTTCAGGGAATATGCATCCCATCTATGCATCATGGCCAGAGAAGAAAGCTGAGAAGGAGGTGGGATTTCCTTGAACTCAGTGATCAAATTGGTAATGTCTGGGGGTAATGTGAGTTAGTAGTTTCCTTTCTCTTGAAGCAAGAAAGCGACAAAGCATATTAATACTTGGCCATAGTTCTTTTGTGCAGCCAAGGTTTGGAGGCGGTGAAATGGATCATGGGATATACCACTGCAGTACTGGTCAGTGATGCATAAGGGGATAACAATATACTCACAGTGCTAGTTCTTCAGTATTAAGCTGCTGCAATATTAGCTCAGGTGTCCCCTCAATACATATTATCGCAACCTCAATAATCCATTCCATAATCTCTTTGAGGAGAGGAAATTCGTCTGCTCCAGGTAATCTCACCAACAAACGCAGTTTATCTGGATCAAGTCCTTTGATATGGTCAGCCCATTTTGTTTTGTAAGTAATGCATTCAAATAATGAGGGTCGGAGTTAAAAAGTGGAATGATCTTCATTGCATCGTCAATTCGTGTATCAAGAATGTGGATCCAGTCTTTATTCAGAATAGGCCTGAACACATAAGGAGATTCAGTAACTCGGAAGTAGGTCTTGTGACTCCCATTGTCCAGACGTTGTGCTGATACAATATGCCAAATGGTTGGGATAGGCACACCCTTGTGCATTATGTCATAGTGCTTTCGCATTGCACCCCTACTTGCAAAGATCATCGAACATTCATCTACCCCACAAATCAATGCCATAGTATAAATGTCGAATCCACTAAGTGCTTCGATGCCATCAAGCTCTTGGGAGATAGGGTAATCTGTTCTGATTCCTAGCTCATTGCAAACATTATGATACTTATCTTCTGACAGTCTTGCATAAGAGACTGTATGGACAGCAGAACGAACATGGATAAGGCCAGTTTGAGCCATCAAAAGGACACAACATTCAGTGCAGTATAGCATATTGACTCTAGTTTGATGGTGGAGCAAGAACTCCTGCAGTCCAGCATCTGATACCAAATCCTCCCTGTACACAAACTAGAATGGGGACCGATATTTGTTGCCATTCTATAGCACAAAGTATGTAAGTCAATTGTTTTTTTTCTATGATATTTACTTATCTTTTTCATCTGGATGCGACCTTCATATAGTCCGTCATCATCCAGCTCTAGAATTGTAGCGTTACTAATTTCGATGGGTTGTACTTCATACATATTTAATAAGCTGATTGAAAGAGGAGGGGTTTAGAGTAATCAGGGCAATGATAAATATGTGCAGTTGAACCTCAACAATACACAGGCCACCAAAAAAAGTAACTTGAACTTAGCAAAATAGTGAGTATACTTTTATATGTCTACAAAAATCTATACAATTACTAATAGGAAATGTTTGTGATGCAATGAAGTGCAATGGTGCTGGCTATTGAAGAAAACCTACCCCAGCCTCAAGTTGTGCCCTCAACTTTGCAGCATCTTATCATACCCAACCCAACTTCCAGGACATTGCCACCTTCATCCACATGGATGAAAAGAAGGGCCTATTATATTTTGACACAACTTACTGGCCTTATGTCTCCAACAGCAGTTCATTAGTACCATAGAGAAGAAGGTCAAATGTTACCAAGTTCTGAATGAAGTCTGCTATGAAAATGTCCTCAATCAAGAATCGGTCATATTCACTCCTTGGATGGCTTGAGTCCTCCAACGTCACAAAATTATCAGATATGATAAAAATATGTTATTTTGTCACATAATGTCATTTGAGCTTAATGGTCATGTTCAATGTTTAGTTCTTTTGGTAATACTAAATATAGTATTGGTCCAAGTATGAAGTACTCAATTTAGGTTTGGCCCCAGCCTAGAGTACTCACTTTGGTAATCTTATGTAATCACATTAATCCTAGAGTACTCAATTGGGTATCTCGCTGGTTTTTGTGACGTGACATGTCCAACCTTTCCATTCTCCCTCCTGCCCCTCTCTGCATTCGTTCCCTTCTGTCCTTCCAAGAAGTCTTATGAGAAAAAAACCATGGATTCATGGTTTGATTGACCAGTTTTCCTCTGGTGAGTTTCTCGCAACTAGCATCAATTGTGTTAGGGCTCGCTCCGCACACAAGGCAGAGGCACTAAGAAGCTAATGGGTAGGATCCTGAAGCTAAGGTGATATTCAACTGAAGTATATCTACAACAGAAGACTAGTACTTATACTACTAGATCGTCAAGGCACCGTTCTCATGGTACCTAACAGATATTCTCACATAGTCCTTTAATAGATTTAGAAGGTTCACACGAGTTGTCACAGAAGGGAAAGTAGGAGAGACATGGGAATGCGATCGGAGAGACAACGGCTCTTAGGTGGGAACCTACTCATGTCACTAAGCACTGCCCTAGGGTAGTCCCCTTACAAATTGTCTGCTCTGTGAGTTTCTCTCTTCTCTCTCAAGACAAGATATTGACAACTTGTTTCAGTCAAAGCATGCCATTGCTATTCTGTCAAAGGCCAGAGGTTGCCCAGATGATACTGTTTACATTGATCAACTTTGCTCATTGTCTCACTACGATTCCGTCTGTCATATCTGACATTTTCTACCATAGACAAGCTGCAATAGGGGGGGTTATATTTTCTAATGAGAAAGGAGAGCGACAGGTACATTGTAGTGAGTATTGGATGCTTCCGCTGCAAGGAAAATAGCTGAACTTGAATTGCAATCTCAGTTCCAATGCTCATGCTCGATTGTCTACCCCTGCATCCATCAATAACCCTAACACTTCATCATCTCCTGGATAGTCAAAGCTATTGTTGGTGACCCCTCAGTGCATAACATACTGAGGTCTTGAGCACCTTATGTCTCTTGGATATTGGCATATTTTCCAAATACGACTGGAATTTGCTGATGTGTAAATGTCTGGCTTCAATGGATAAGCAGTACTCTTTTCTCAAGTGGAGGATTGCTGAACATCAGTCAGAAATATCTCTTGCTGATGGTGGATCTTTGACCACTGGTCCATCGGCGGATAGTAATGCTAGGTTTGAGATCAGCAGGCTTCCAAAGCCTCAGAGGCATATCGGTATGCTCAGTCCAGTATTCTGATTCTGACTGTGCTTACAGTTTTGAATCTAGTTTATTTAGCCAAAATAATCGTCTATTAGATGGCTCCTAATGGCATTCCAGTTTCAGCATCAAATGCACAGACGCCAATGTTCTCACCTCTTCTATCAGGAACGTGCATACCAAATCTTCAGAGCAATAGTAGCTCTTCTGGGGTTTATCTTGTGTCTTCCCTTCGGAAAAGACTGCTTATTCCACAGAGAATGTATCTTGCTGGCTCAAAGGCTCTTGACTTTTTTGCTCAACTGATTGCATCTACTGAGAGTTTTTTTCATCCTTTGAACTCTGGTTCCTGGACTGAAGATGTAAGCCTACCATCTGAACCATAGGTTCTGTATTTTGATGTCACAACCAGCTCAGTGCTTTCATCAAGTGCATCGCATCTGAATTTCATAAATGTTTGCATTTCATTTCTAATCTGATGACTCAACTCATGGAATTGCAGGTTGGTTTGAAGAACAAGAACCTGATTGTAAAACTCTTATGGTGGTTCAATCTCAGATTTGACAGACTTGACCAAAACTATTTTTCCTAGAATCAGAGGTTGACATGGCAGATGAAGCGAGAGCTCATCAAGTCTATGTGGATTGTGGTGCTGCTGGCTATGTTTTCACAGGACTCGATAGTTGTGAATAATATTCAAGGGTGCTTGAAGTTAATGTGCATGATAGAGCCCGATTTAATCCTGAATCTGATCTTGAAGTGTGCAGTACCTTCTCTGGAGGCTCTCACAGAGGTAAGTCTTTGTATTCTGTTCCACAAAAGACACTAGCTCAATCACATGCTAGACTCATCACATGATTGCTGTTATGAAAGCACTAGGTGCAATAGCACCAGCCATTGTTTCTCGGCAGGTTTACTATGCTGGAGCCAAGCATCTTATTCCTATCCTTTAGCTGTTAATTCCCAGGATTGACCTCGTATGCTCATGGTGATTGACTTAACATCTTGCTTACCTATGCCATAGAATGACTCATCTAAAACAGGACAGATTCTTTTTCACCTGTACAATTGTTCATCTTTTTACGTTAGAATAAATTTAGTTGTGTACCACGTCTTTTCTAGTTGGAATTTCACAGTACATCAATATCAGTGATCTCACTGGGTTTGGTGATGCTACCCCTCAAAGCGACCTTGAAGCGATCCTTCCACCAGAGACTCATTCTTAGCATGCCACACATTTGCTTTGCCCAGATTCCTACTACACTTTTGGCTATGGTTGACTCTAGCATCAGAGAAAAAACAGCCATCGATACCCCACATGGAAAGAACCTGATAGGTGCCTTTTAGCAGCCAGAATATATTTTTATCGATACAGCATTTTTTGAGATTCTTCTTCAACATGAATTTTCCAATAGAATGACTGAAGTTGTGAAAGTGGGTTTGGTTCTTGAGATATCTGATTTTTCTTGCTTATTCATCTGAACAAGAATGCAGCCATTTGGAATGAGAGCAACTTCCTGGCTCTCGAAGCATATTCAGCCAAAATCTTCACTGCTATCCAGACAGCCTCCAAAAATTATGCTGGGCAAACCAAGAATACACGTTCAGCCACTCAAGACCTCCTTCTCTCTGTAATTGTTGGTTCCATCTCAGTGAAGGCTCATATCGTAATGATCGATGAACAAGAGACTGGCCTCCATAACCTTATCAACTTTGGTCATAGTATTGGTCCTACTATTGAAGCTATTCTGACACCCACTATTATTCATGGTGAGTGTATCAGTGTCAGTATGATCCTCGAGGCCGAGCTCTCGTGTCAAATGGGAATTTTGTCTCAGGTTAGCATTGGATATTCTTCTTGGTGCCTGAAGGCATATAATTTACCCATTGCTCTGTCTGATCCCTATATTGCTAATATTCCCACTGCATGCCTTTTGACTATTAATCATCTCCTTGATATAATGTGGATTGATAAGAAGAACAGTGGACCAACCAAGAAGATTGTTATTCTATCGAGAATCGGTGCAACCTATGAGCCAAAGGCAACTGTGGTTAAGGACAAACTCATTGTGAAGACGCTCTCCAAGGCAGCAAAAGTAATCCCTGGTGTCCCTTCCCATAACCCTGTTTTGATGTCGACACCAGACTCTAAGAGTATTTCTAACCATGCTTTGGTGCTTGCCACTTTGGGAAAAGGCACTTGCAGACTTACAAACCTATTGCATTCTGATGATACTCAGATTATGATGTCTGCTCTCAAAGAGCTCAAAGTGAGTGTCAAGCTGATTGTCAAGGTACTTATTCTAACGCTTCAGAGAAGGGTGCTAAATTTCATGGGAAGACAATGGTGATACCCTGGTTGTCGAGGGTGGCAAAGGTTTCCTCGCCGTATCTCTCTGGGGCAAAGAACTCTATCTTGGCAATGCAGGAACTGCTGCTTGCTTCCTTGCTACTGTTTGCATCCTCGTCCAGACTTTGTCTGAGGGATTATATAATTGCAGTCAATATGGGAACTTAGGGTCAGCTCTCACACATCTTGAATGAGACCTTTACTTCTGTTATACATCCACTTCTCCTATTCAAGGCTGCTGTAAGGGCGACTGGGCACAAGACTCCAGGAGAATCCTCAGATATATTACAGTCTGTGATTATGATACAACTCACCTCCAGAAGAATCCTCAGAGATTAGGATGAGGCTCCTGAAGGGATATTCTACATTATATACTAGGTTTACATTCCTTGTGTCAGGGTCAGTGTGATTAGAGCTATACTAGTGTGGTTAAGTATTACTTTAGTAATACTTGAACAGGCTTAGATCGCTCTAGAGATCGTTATGTGGTTCTGGGGTGGAAATAGAGCTGTCCCCTTACAGCTGCACCTGATCAACTTTCTTTTAAACAGATCCAGGAAGCTCTTCACCTTGTTGGTAAGCTGCCTTCCAAGCAGTTCTACCTTTTCGGTAAATCTATCGTATACTCCATGTCCCCCACTTTGCATAATTCAGGTTTTCAGAGGCTAGGTCTTCCTCATAGTTATTGCCTCCTGGAGACACAGAGTTTCAACAAAAAAAATAAGGAGGCAATCACAGCAGACAACGTTGGAGGTGCATCTGTGACAATTCCATCTAAGCTTGATGTTATTCCTTTTCTCGATGAACTTACCCCTGCTGCAAAGGTAATTGGAGCAGTGAATACCATCATTCCGAGATTGTCCTCAGAAAGCAAGCAGATGTCTGTTGGTGATAATATGGATTGGTTGAGCATTCATGCAAGTGTCGTTGCTTAGCTTGCTGCCAGAATCACCAACAAAACATTCGCAATTGTTGTCCCGTTCATATTATTACTCGAGGACTGAGAACATCATCTCAAATTGGCAGACTTATTTTACAATGTTTTCAAGCCTGGTATGTGCAATTTTTCTGATGTTCCCACTATATTTGCAACAACAGATATCACAGTGACAGCTGACTTTGCTAGGACTATTTGGCATTCCTTCACTAATTGTATGTTTGAAGGACTAGTCCTTGATGAAGTTCATAAAGTCTTCATGTTGAGAGACTTCAGGACCTGCATGAGAAGTATATAGCATATACGATGACTACCATTCCCCATTCTAGTTATGTCTGGTACAGTTCCCATTGATATAGAGAACTCACTGAGGAGAGAGCTCTGCCTAGGACCTAATACTGTTATTTGTTGGCGATTGTGTAATCGACCTGAGCTTATCTACAATGTTGAGCCCCCTGTCAAAGGCAATGACCACCTTGATAAACGAGTACTGGAAATTATTGGGAAGCATAATCTCAGACCAACAGAGAGGGGACTCATATTTGTAACAACAGTAGAAGATGGCATACAGCTTGCTTCCTTTCTCAAGTATGACTTTTATTGGTCAATGAAGACCAAGGCATCAGGTGCTGATGGTACAGATACTGGTGCAAAATGAGAAAAACTTCAGAGAGAGGCAGCTGAAAATTAGAGGAGAGGAGTTCACAAGATCATTGTTAGGGAACCACTCAGAGGCGATCTCCCTTAAGCTAATGGATAGTCCCGGAAGCTAGTTTGAGATTCAAGTGAAGTAGATCTACAACACATTGCTAGTATATATACTATACCAGACGATCACATGGGCAGTCACATGCACATGGATCAGTAATCACAATTGTCCTAATTATAGATAGAAGGCATTATACCGCATGACACAGACAGGAGAAGTAAGGAATGATGGGAATGCGATACATGATCTGTCAACAGGTCACTAATAGATTCAGACCCTCAGAACTTACTAAGAATCACCTTAGATGTCCCCTTACAATCATGGTCACCACTACTGCTTTTGCTACAGGTAACGACTTTTCTAATGTGCGGCTAGTGATTCTTGCAACCATACTGTTCAACATGTGTTCAGCAATTCAAGAGATGGAAATATGGCTTGGTGCTACATCCTACTCAACAGGATCTTGTCACTACCTCCAGGTCAGGGCCATGATGACTTTCATGGTCATAAACTGATATCAAAGATGATATGGGAGCCATCTGACTGTGTTTGTCTGTGTCTTACAAGATATATAGATGGTGACAGGGGTGTCTCGTGCCATGATGACCAACAAAATCAAAAATGCAGTCGATGTTGCTCCTCTCAAAGGCAAAAAATTGCTACCTGTGATTTTCTGGGTAGTCTGTTTATTTTACATCAGCATTCCCAAGATCCAGATGCACCACAGTCTCTACCTGGTAGGATCACAAATGCAATATGAGTTCCAGTATATAGAAAGATACTTGTCGCATCCTTTTTCTCAGGCATTGATGACAAACCTTTGGTATGTTAGTTACTCTCACTCTTTCAGCTGGTATCAATAATATTTCACAGCCAAGTAATCCATACCACAAACAAGTTGTACCTTTTGAAGAAGGTGTTTGCCTTGTGAAAAAAAGGAAGCTTTCCCAGGGAATTCAAGACGATAACTTTATTGTGAGGTTGAAGAGGGCAATGGCTGCAGTTGACAGGTTGTATACAGTGTGTATGGTATTGGAGTCCACAGAAAAAAATCCTGCCAGCCATGCAGCAAATAATTGCACTTGCATTGATTTCCAACACTTTGTGCAATGGAAGAAGGTACTATGGTACAAGAACCACATTCATGGTCCTATCTGCACTATCTGTAATGTGCCACAGTATTGGGGATTAGAGGAGCGACTATCAACTCCACAAACACTTGAGTCTTTTGTAGTGACTTATTTATTTTCCTTGATTATTCTTTAACATTTGAGACACTTTTGAAGTAGTATAAATACTATGTAGTTGAGATCAAAAAGGTTATCTAATTCTTTGTCTTTGCACCGCTGTTTCTTAAAAGGTTATGGGCCCCACCCGCACCTGAGAACATCATAGAATTTCAATCAACACTTGCAGCCAACTAGACTTCTACTCAGAGACACGCTTCTCTACCTTCTCAATTTTTCAACATTGTGGTTATCACTACTATGTCTGACTCCACCTCCCACCACGTCACCATCGAGCCTCTATAAGGTGCTGAAAACTTCCCTGTGTGGAAAATCAAGATAAGTGATATCCTCACCGATCTCAACTACGATGATCACATTTAAAGAAAGTAAACTCAGTGACAACGAGATTACAGTTGTTCACTCAATGTATTTACCTAAAGAAAGTAAACTATTTACAAGTGAGTAATAAGTATTGAAGGGGCTTCAGGTGATGCTATACTATGGTGTGATGGCAATCTCTATTTTTACTTTCCTCCTCTATATTTCTGTCTCTTCAACATTCCATTGTTAACACAACTATATAGTTTCACTTCTTCTACTATATAGTTTTTATATGCTACTCATGCCGAGGACCTTTATCTACAGCCACCATAAATTTTCACCTCAGTGAACGACTGTAATCTCATTGTCACTGAGATGAGCCTCTGTTTATCTTATATTGACTATGTACTTATTACTCACTTGTAAATAGTTTATTTTCTTTAGGTAAATACATTGAGTGAATGACTGTAATCTTGTTGTCACTGAGTTTACTTTCTTTAGGTTATGGGCCTTGGTCTGTAAATATACATCAACAAAGAAACATATACCGTGAACCACCACTTACCTGCAAATATGTCTAACATTGGCGGTACTGCCCTATCTATCTTTGGAGACGCATCCAAGTTCAATGGAATGAACTGGATTACCTGGAGGAGCAACATTCAGATTGCAGCTGATTTGAAAAGTGTCACAGGATACCTTGATGGATCGATTCCGAGGCCATCTTTATAACCACAACAAAGCTCTCCTGCTCCTCCTAGTATACCTTCCAGCTCACCTTCACTAGTAGTACTTCAGATGTCCCTGACTTCATCGACCCCTATCGAGACACCCTAGGACTCACTTAACCCTACCCCCTCAGAATGGAAAGTTCGCAATGCTTGGGGTATGGGTTTGTTGATCTACAATACAACTGACCCACTCAGACTCAGAATAAATATTAATGGAACAGCAGCTGAAGCCTGGAAATTATACCTCGACATCTATAACATGCCGTCCAAGGTTGCTTTAGCCAATGCAGAACAAGAACTTCGAAACATGATGTACATTGATGGACAGGATTTCACCACATTTATATCTCAGCTCCGCACCAAATAGACTATCACTATGGCACTTGGCACCAAGATTGATGACTTGGTGTTCAGGATGATTTTGTTGAATTCCCTTCCTCGGTCTTGGGGTTCCATTATGGCCACTTTGTACACCACAAAATCCTCACATGATGCTGTCACGCTGTACAAATCTTTAGGCAAAATAAGTGACGATTTGCACCCTAATAACCAGAATAACCAGCTTGAGAGAAGAGCTTGGCCTCCCTAAAGATGTTCCCTAGATGCCCAGTCGTGGACTCGAGCACCTAGCTTGAGTAGCAGAGTAGTGGCTGTGACCACTGCTACATATACCTCATAGACGCTTGCCCAGGCGCCCCATATCGAATTATCAATGGTTCTCCCTTCTAGAAGTGCTCTCGAGGACAGAAGCGAACTTAGTAGAATTGCCACTACCCGAGTGACATCATACCACAGCCACTGATGGTCCTATTTAAAGAAGATTTACAATCAGATATGGGCCATCATCACTGATGGCTAATTATAGCAAGATCAAGAGAGTCAAACCATTGCAAAGTCATCTCACAACAGTAGTAGAAGGAAACTAGAAGTCTGTCAGGGACGTGCGGAGTGGGAGCGGAGTTACTCCAGAGTGGAAGAGAGTTGACAACAAAGGTAAAGGAACAACCTTGGCCTCAGCTCATGCGCTGTGCCTCGATCTGCTGTCGCGTGTGTGGTTGCGTATTTCAGGAGGACTGAATTGTTGCCAGGAGTCTTGGAGAGGAGTGGTATAGATTGATAGGAGTGAGGATAGGACAAGGAGAAGACGTGAATGACTTTAATCTACGAACTAAGGGACTAGGATGTAACTACTGGAGTA